>Ga0265298_10000518_pt1 | contig 57278 bp, 64 predicted proteins | sample AusTroGonzalo_MG_3_FD_193486 | JGI IMG/M metagenome (GOLD analysis project Ga0265298, IMG submission 193486) | Bovine rumen microbial communities from tropical cattle in Woodstock, Queensland, Australia - Gonzalo_01 | ecosystem: Host-associated > Mammals > Digestive system > Stomach > Rumen ... | reverse complement strand
TGGCGACAAGTCCAACATGGTTGAGAAAGTCGACAGATTCAAAAAGAAAAAGGTCGTACATATGTCCTCAAGCAGCGGCGGTGGCGGCGGTTTCTCCGGTGGCGGAGGAGGCGGCTTCTCCGGTGGTGGCGGAGGCGGTGGTTTCTCCGGCGGTGGCGGCGGACGCTTCTGATGTGCTAAAATATCGCGTAATTTTTTAGCTGTGAAGGATTAGTATGCTCAGTATCGTCGTGCCTGCCTATAACGAAGGCGAACACATCTATGACAATCTCATGCTCATTGACAAGGCTCTTGGTGAGTTTTGTTCTGATTATGAGATCATTGCCGTCAATGACGGCAGTAAAGACAATACCGGTGCAGAAGTAAAGCGGGCTGCTGCAGACAATCCCAATATCAGGGATTGCGGTTACGATAAGAACCGCGGCAAGGGCGGAGCCGTTTCATGGGGTGCCGTTAACAGCAAGGGCGATATCGTAGGCTTCATAGATGCGGATCTTGATCTGTCTCCTGATCTTATCCGGGGATACTACGAGGAGATGAACAGGACCGGTTCTGATATTGTTATCGGTTCTAAAATGCACAAGGAATCCAAGCTTGAATATCCTTTCGCGCGAAAGGTGTTCTCTTTCTGTTATTACATAATGCTTAAGGTTTTATTCGGACTTAAGTGTCACGATACCCAGACGGGTCTTAAGTTATACAGGGGAGAGATAATAAGGGAGATTGCACCTCTTCGTAAGATCGAAGGCTATGCCTTTGACATAGAGCTTTTGGCCCTTGCTTCCAAAAAGAAGGCGAAACTCATCGAAATGCCCGTTGAACTCAATTACACCAGAGGACAGTCTTTTGGCCGCATCAAGTTCAGGGATGTCTGGAAAATGTTTACCGACACCTGGAAGATCTGGTGGAATCTGAGGGTAAAAAAGAGTTATTTCAAGTAATCTTAAGAAGTTTAGAAATATCTGTTTTCGAGCATATTTCTTAATCATTTTTGCGTTTTGGGCGATTTTTCTTTAGCCTGATAAATTTTGCGTAAAATTGCCTCACTTTTTAACATAAATATTGCAGATTTGTAATCAATTGTTAGACACTAATCAAACGGATTGTGGTAACCTATTTCTCGGTGAAAAGCAAGTTTTGACATTGTCAAAAAACAAGAGGTTTTAAGGTTGTCATTTAAAGTTAAAAAGAGCATTACGGAGTATAAGCTTGCGAAGGAAGTATTCAGTCGCGGTAAGAGCATTATTCTCAGTCCGGAAGCTCAGGTAATGAAGAATTTTACCCAGCACGGTCATACTTCCGTATTTGACCATTGTCTGGCAGTCGCTAAATACAGCCTTCTTATTGCTCATTCCCTCGAGAGGATCTTCAAGATCAACATTGATAAGGACAGCCTTGTAAGAGGCGCTCTCCTCCATGATTATTTCCTCTATGACTGGCACGTTAAGGGTGCTTCCGAGGGCCTTCACGGATTTACACATCCCCGTACGGCATTAAGAAATGCCAGCAGAGACTTTGACCTCAATGACGTTGAAAAGGACATCATCGTCAAGCACATGTTCCCTCTTACACCTTTCCCGCCCATGCACCGCGAGGGCTTCATCGTTACCATCGCTGACAAGTGGTGTGCACTTGCAGAAACATTCAAGGTAGATATTTCTTCCTACATCATTTATCGAGTCAACTTCAATATCGCTCTTGCTAACGGCGAGATCGACCTCATTCCTGAGCTTGACCCTGATATCACTCCTGAGATTGCAGCTAAAGCCTAAAGTCTTTATACTTTTGGCATGCGCATCGAGAACCTCACAACATTGATCTACATTACCAGGGGCGATTACTGTCTCTTTATCCGCAAGACCAGAAAAGGTGATATGAACCTTGATAAGTATCTTGGCATTGGCGGTCATTTTGAGAGCGATGAGACTGCCGAGGAGTGCGTCATAAGAGAACTCAGGGAAGAGTCAGCCATAGACAGGGATTCCCTTGAAGATTTCCGCTACAGAGGTCTCATAACCTTTATTTCAAATGAATACCCGACAGAATATATGCATGTTTTCTCGGCATCTGTGCCGGATGCTTTCGAGTTGCCCGAAGATGGCTGTGACGAGGGTGAGCTCTGCTGGGTACCCTTAAGCGAGATGAACGATCTCCCCATCTGGGAAGGCGATAAGATAATGTTCGATTACTTATTTGGTGATCACAAGGATTCAGGCTTTTTTACAATGAAGTTCTGTTATGAGGGCTGCAGACTCGCTTATCATGAGGAAAAGAGCTGGTAAGCCGGCATCCGTTCCAAAAATAACTTAATAAATAAAAGTTTACTTTTTGGAAATCTCTTCTTACATCTCACGGGTTATAATCTTAATATCGAACACCATGAGGTAATTATGTCGATAAGTAAGAGACGTTTCAGCGTGAGAGCCTTTCTGGCTTCGTTGTTTTTCATATTTGTCACGGTTTTGGGCATCTTCAGATTTGAGCAGGCCCTCGTAAGCGGTGACAGACTGCCTCTGACCAGCGTTATTAACATTGCTGCTGACATTGCCTGCATGGCGCTGGGATACGTTCTGTTCATCTGCTGCGTCATTGATAAGTCTAAGAATGAGGATAACTTAAACTATTATCTTCTCATGTTGTTTACGACATTCTGCAACGCATTCTTAGACGAGATATGCTGGCTCGTTGACGGCAACATATCCCAGATCTATCTAAATGTTGTTGCCAATACCCTTTATTATATGGGAGCGCCTGTTCTGGCCTATCTGTTCTGGCGGTATGTTGTTACGTATCTCGGAATTGAACATAAGCATATCAGGATTATAGATAAGATACTGGTAACCGGACTTATGCTGGATATCGTATCGATATTGCTTAACCCACCGTTCGGATATTATTTCATTGTTAAGGGAAACGGATTCTATGAGCGTACTCCATACTATCTGATTTCGCTTATATATCCTTATGTAACGATCATCCTGACTCTGATACTTGTAATACTTGCAAACAAGAGATTCAAGGATTTCCAGATCATTACATTGTTTCTCTATGCGTTTTTCCCGGTAGCGATCGGTGTGCTCACGATCTTCACTTATGGTCTGTCTTTGTCATCACCTGTAATCATGCTTGTTCTGCTCCTGATGTACTGCGTCCTGAACGTTATCCAGAGCAGAGAGAGAACGGTAACGGAGAATGAACTGGAGATGGCCACAACCATTCAGGTGAACATGCTTCCGCATGTTTTCCCGGCGTTCCCTGACAGGAATGAATTTGATCTTTATGCTTCCATGACACCTGCGAAAGAAGTAGGCGGTGACTTCTACGATTTTTACATGCCTGATGATGATCACCTCGTCATTACGATCGCGGATGTATCAGGCAAGGGAATACCTGCCGCACTGATGATGATGGTCACTAAAACGATCATAAAAAACAGAGGTCTTACTGATTTTGAGAATTGCGGAAAGATCCTGGCAACGGTCAACGACCAGTTGTGCGAGAGCAATGACATGAACATGTTTGTTACAGTCTGGATCGGTGTTCTTAAGATCTCGACCGGTGAGCTTAAGTATGCAAATGCCGGTCATGAATATCCTGCTATCTTAAGAGACGGCAATAAGTTTGAACTCATCAAAGACCGTCATTCCCCTCCGATCGGGTGCATGGAGGGAATCCCTTACAAAGAGCAGTCCATGACTCTTAAGCCCGGCGATGTCATTTACATATATACGGATGGCGTTACCGAAGCAAACAACGCAAAAAACGAACTGTTCGGAGAGAAAAGAATGCTTGAAGCGCTCGATCTCCCTTGCGGCGGTGACATGATGGAACTTGACCGTAACGTCAGGGCAGGAATAAGAAGCTTTATCGGAAATACGCCACAGTTTGATGATATTACAATGCTTAGCTTAAAGTATAATGGAAGCCGAGCTTTGAATAATACAGATGAGTCTGAACCGGAAGTGCAAACAGCTAAGGGAGACAAGAACATGAAAAAACTCAGTGTCAAAGCAGATGTAAATTCTTTGAGTGAGGTCCAGGCTTTTGTGGATCAGATCCTGGAAGAGAATGAATGCTCAATGAAAGCTCAGATGCAGATAGATATTGCTGTTGAAGAACTTTTCGTAAACATTGCGCATTATGCATATCCTTCAGGCGAAGGTGATGCGATAATCGAAGTGGATACAGATTCAGATGCTGAATGTGTTAAGATAACATTTGAGGATCAGGGCGTTCAGTACGACCCGCTCAAGCACGAAGATCCTGATGTCACGTTGTCTGCAGAAGACAGAGATATCGGAGGACTGGGAATCTTCATGGTAAAGCAGTCGATGGATGATATATCATACGAATATGTTGATAATAAGAACCGGCTGACAATAACAAAGAAAATAAGATAAGAAAATAAAGTAACGGAGGAACTAACAATGTTAGACATCAAAAAGGAAGCTAACGGCAGCGCTCTTAAGATCATTCTTGACGGCAGACTCGACACAACTACTTGCCCTTCTCTTGAAGCAGCACTTGATGGTGCACTCGCAGGTGTAACAGATCTCAAGTTTGATTTTGAGAAGCTTAACTATATCTCCAGTGCAGGTTTAAGAGTTCTCCTCTCATCCCAGAAGATCATGAACAAGCAGGGTAAGATGGTTATTTCCAATGCCTCTGCTGAAGTTAAGGAGATCTTTGATGTAACAGGATTCTCCGATATTCTTACGATCGAGTAAGAGCCATTTCTACAGAACAATTACTTGACGCGGGCGGGCACCAGCCGGAAGACGGCTGTTGCCCGTTCTTGTTTGTTGTGCTATATTACCGTTTAGAAATACTTTAGAAAGGCGGCTATCTCATGCATTGGATTACACCTAACATCCATCTTATGTTTGGTTCTGACAGTGTGTCCTATAGGAGAAGTCTGCCCATTTATAGGAAATAAACACCACATTTCAACTTATTCAGACGACTTCTCCTTTACTCAATTACTGATTAAAGGAGTTTTTTATTTATGTCAAAACTAAACATTAAAAAGCAGCTCAGTCTGCTTTATATCTCGAACTTTCTGTTCAATATTTCAATCGCGGGAGCGGCATGGGTATTGTTGCTCGTAACCGACGGTTATTCGCTGGTCCAGGTCGGATTGGCAGAAACGGTATTCCACATCGTAAGCCTGCTTGCAGAGATCCCTTCAGGCATGTTTGCAGACATAATGGGACGTAAGAAAAGTCTTATCGTAAGCTGTCTCATGACCATCTGTTCTGCCGTCGTCAGAGGCTTTATTCCGGGCTTTGCTGCAGTTTGCGTATCAGTTGGTTTTTCAGCGCTCTCGTATAACTTCATGTCGGGAAGCGACAGTGCTCTTGCTTATGATTCGTTGCTCGAAGAAGGGCAGGAGAAGAAGTACGACAAGTACATTTCGACACAGACGGTGATATACAGGATTTCCAACGGAATCGCAACTTTATTTGCAGGTGTTGCGGTAATTATGGGAACGAGAAATGCCCAGATCTTGTCTCTCGGAATATCGCTCGTGAATCTCATATTCCTCCTGTTCCTGCGCGAGAACAAGGTCATCTTAAAGAAGAACGGAGACTCTTTGAAGAAGCGCATCGTGGACGTTTACAAAGGAAGCTTTAACTTCCTTAAGGGAAACAGGAAGGTGGCAGGCCTCATATTCAGAAATGCCCTTGTAGGCGGCATTGACGTACTGCTCTTATTCTTTCTGCAGGCCAAGCTCCCTATGACGGGAATACCTGACTGGACCTTAGGACCTTTGCTCTTCATAATGTCCATGGGCGGCATATTAGGTGCTCTGGCTGCGCGAAAGGTGAAGAATACCGGCTTGACGAAGTTGTTTGTATTTTGCATTTCGCTGGCGCTCATAGGTCTTGCGAGCGAGTTTACGGGAATATGGTATCTCATGACTCTCGGAGGGTTTGCTACTGCATTTGCAGATGACCTCATTCAGATCAGGTCTGACATAGCGCTGAACCATATGGTTCCTGCAGAGCAAAGGGCGACACTTATTTCCGTTAACTCATTCTGTTTCTCGTGCATCATGATCGTTATGTCGCCTCTGGCAGGCTATATCTTCTCAATTTGATCAAAAAAATGTTATAATTTTTGGGGAATATAAGGGGATGGTGAAAAATATGAAATACGATCCTGAAGACAAAAAATTCTATTTCAGTACGCAGATGATTCCAAGTCAGGAAGATTCTGATGCCAGTTTCGAGCATTTCAAGGCTTATCAGCAGATGTGCCTTGATAACCCCGGAGCTTGGGCCAGGAGCATGGTCCAGTCTGATGACGAACAACAGAGCGCCGGAATGACGATTGCCGGTATCGTTATCGGAATAACTTTATTGGGAGGCATTTTGGGAACCATCCTATGCCTTCCCATACAGAAATATGAGTATATTCCATGGATCATGAGCACGGTGATGTTTGTGCTCGGAGTATTCTTCATCTTCGGTGCAAAACTGAAAGGTTCTAAGGTCTTTGTTGAGAGTGTTCTCTGGCAGCGTATTGAGGGTGTCATAGGTGTACTCGGCGCAATCGGACTTATTGCAGTCAATTTCCTGTTTCCGAAGGATGTTACGGCCCTGTTTGTTATGGCTGTATTCTGCGAGATCACATTTGTGCTGTTCCTCGTTATGACGGTTAAGCTGATCGGATTTGCCATGACTCCGAAAAACATTTACAAGGAAGAGGTTAAGGCAAAGTGCATCGGTTATGTCAGGACATATGAGACTGATAATCAGGCCGATACCCTCCCCATGTATACAACTCTTAGTTCGCCTGTTTTTGAGTACCGTTATGGCGGAAGTAAATATCAGTCTTACTACGATGTTCTGGATGCCGGCAAAGATGGTAAGATCAGCGTAGGTTCAGAGCAGGTTATCAGGATAAGTCCGGAAGATCCGACACACATCCTGGGTAACCTGAAACGTCATATGGACACACCGTTGTGTTTTGCTCTTTTATCGCTGGCGGCAACGATCGTGTTACTCGTCTTGATCCTTAGGTGATCAGAACGGATAGTCCTCATCAAGATTCGTGATGAATCTGTGGCACTCGAAATCTTCGCGCTTCTTTTCGAAAAGCACACGCAGTATTTCTGCTGCTTCGTAAGAGGAGAGCGGCGCGGGATTGTCGGGCTTGCCGTCTGTTCTGATCCATCCGGGATGAATGCAGAAGATATTGACCTTTCGCTCATCCTTGAAAGTATTGTAGAGATTCATCGTTGCCATGTTCAGAGCGGCCTTTGCCATGCCGTAATCGATCATGTTCGTGCGGTAACACTTCTGAATGCTTCCGGCTTCAGACGAAATGTTCATTATGAGTGCCGTTCCTTCACTCTTTATGAGAAGCGGATAGAACGCCTTAATTACGCGCATTGCGCCGACAGAAGTAATATCTACGGTGCGTGCGATGTAATCGAGGTCCGCGTCGAAGAATCCCTTGTCACAGTCGGGTGAAACTGATACTGCATTGTTGATAATGAGATCCAGGTGATCCATGGCTGATGACAGTTCCGAAGCTGATTTGTTAACTGATTCGCTGCTGCTGATATCCATGGTGAGAATGGTAAGTTTATCACCATACTGTGTTTTCAATTTATCAAGTTCAGCACAAGGTTTTCTAATGGTAGCAACAACATTATCGCCTGCTTCAAGATAACGGAGAACGAGATTAAAACCTAAACCTACAGCTTTGCCGGCACCTGTTACCATTACATTCTGGGACATAGAGTTTCCTCCGGTTTGCGTATATGAAAAAGAAAAAATAACCCGGAAAACAATAGGCGGATGGCCGTAGTTTTCCGGGTGTTTTATGCTGATAATTACATGCTCATCTTAAAGATGTTAAGCATATCCTCTTCATTCAAAAGCTTGGCAGAACCCATGGCACCGCCTACGCCGACTGCACACTTATGAGCCATAAGCTCGAGGTCACCGTCAGCAACGGTTACGCCAAGTTCTCTGAGATTTGTAGGCATCTTGATTGCACGGTAGAAATCTTCCATTGCTTCGATACCCTTAAGAGCAATCTCTTCGTCTGTGCCCTCAGCCGCAACTCCCATGACGTTGATGGCAAATTTCTTGAAGCGGGGGAGACATTCCTTATAAACATATCTTGCCCAGCTGCCCCAGATTGCTGCAAGTCCTGCGCCGTGAGCTACGTCATAGAGACCGCCAAGCTCATGCTCAAGTTTATGTGTCATCCAGTCGCCGCCGTCATTACCGCATCCTGTAAGACCGTTATGTGCAAGGCTTCCTGCCCACATTACTTCTGCACGTGCGTCGTAGTTCTTGGGATCGTCACGGAGGATGATCGCATTATCCTTAACCGTGCGGAGGAGTCCTTCTGCGAGTGCATCCGTGAGGTCCATGTTGCCGCCGTTAGTGAAATATCTTTCCATTGTGTGCATCATGATGTCCGTGCATCCGCAAGCTGTCTGGTAATCAGGCAGAGTCATTGTGAGCTCAGGGTTCATGATCGCAAATCTTGCGCGTGAATAATCACTGCTGTATCCGCGCTTAACAAGGCCCTCTTCCTTAGTGATAACAGAAGAGTCACTCATCTCGCTTCCTGTTGCAGCCATTGTGAGGATAACGCCTAACGGGAGGCAGCCTTCAGCCTTGCGCTTATAGTCGTAGAAATCCCAAACGTCACCGTCGTTGGCAACGCCGTATCCGATTGCCTTTGCAGAGTCGATGGCGCTTCCGCCGCCTACTGCGAGGAGGAAGTCAACGCCTTCCTTTTTGCAGAGCTCGATGCCTTCGTAAACGAGGCCGAGATGGGGATTCGGAACAGCTCCGCCCAATGTAATGTAGTTGATGCCGGCTGCATCCAATGTATCTGTAACTCTCTTCAAAAGGCCGGAACGTACAACGCTTCCGCCGCCGTAATGGATGAGGATCTTTGTGCCGCCAAACTCCTTGATGAGTTCAGCAACTTTGAGTTCTGTATTCTTACCAAAAATAACTTTCGTGGGGGTGTAATACTTAAAATCAAACATGGCGTCACGCTCCTTTTTGTTGATGTTAAAACTTTAACACATACATATTGGTCTTACTTTCAAATATCAATTCTTATTTATCACATTTTGGTTTGCGTGCTACAATTAGATATTCAAATCAGGGGAGAGGTACAATGCCTGACATCATTGTAGTTGAAGATAATGCTGAGATCGGAAGCCTTCTTTGCGACTTCCTGAGGAAAGAAAATTATACGGTATCTCTTGCCGAATCAGGCAAGAAGGCGCTTGAACTCTATGAGAAATACGGTGCCAAGCTTATGGTGCTGGATATCATGCTGCCGGGTGAGATCGACGGCTTTACCGTCTGCTCGAAGATACGCGAGGATTCCAATACTCATATTCTCATTGCCAGCGCGAAAACAGATAAGGAGAGCAAACTCAAGGGTCTGGATCTTGGCGCTGACGACTATATAGAGAAACCTTACGATATCGATATCCTGCTCGCCAAGATCAGGGGCATCTTCAAGCGTAAATTCTCGATCGATGAGATCGTTGAGGGCGATCTGAGACTTAACTGCGTAACCAAGACACTTTGCGTCAAGGGTGAGAAGGTTGAAGTAACATCCAAAGAGTTCGATCTGCTGAAACTTCTCATTGATAACAAAGGCGTGACACTAAAGAAGTCTTTTATATTCAACTCAATCTGGGGCAGTGACTCAGAATCCGAGATGCAGACCTTGAACGTTCACATTAAGTGGCTGAGAGAAAAAATCGAGAAGGATCCGAAGAACCCTTCTCATATTCTGACTGTCTGGGGAGTAGGTTACAGATTTGAGTAAGTTCCGTAAGTCAGTTGTTGCGATAATCATCATTGAGATATTGCTGATAGTATTCTGCAATGTCGTGGTATTGCTGTCACTTCGCCATAATAATCTGATCCACCGTATTGAGGCCAAGCAGGTTGCAGCACGGATGGCGATGATGCGTGTAGAAGACATAAACATCAGTGATTACGAAACGATAATAAGAATCGAACCCTACGATGATTCACAGGTAAACTATGACTATATCGTTGCTGAAAGTGACGGGGTTTTATACAGGATCGGTTACGAAGAGAAGGACAATACAAGTGTAGTTATTACATTGAATATCTGTCTTGGTCTTATGTTTGTTCTTACCGTCGGCATCCTTATCTATATCGACAGGAAAGTGCTTAAACCTTTCAACAGCATGACTGACATGACCGTCGAACTTGCAAAGGGTAATCTCACAAAGCCCGTAACTGAAGAGAAGAGCAGGTTCTTCGGCAAGTTCATGTGGGGCATGGATATGCTTCGTGAGAATCTCGAAGATTCGAAACGCAAGGAACTTGAATATCAGAAAGAAAAGAAAACTCTGGTGCTCTCACTGTCACATGACATCAAGACACCCTTGTCAGCAATCGAACTTTACACAAAAGCTTTAAAAGAAGGAATCTACGATTCGGAAGAGAAAAGGACTGAAGCTCTTGACGGCATTCTGAAAAACACTGATGAGATCAAGCGTTATGCAGGTGAGATAACCAAAATCTCCAGAGAAGATTTTCTTGATCTCAAGGTCAATGTCAGTGAGGTTTACATTGATGATGTAATTAATAAGATCGAAGCATATTACCGTGAAAAACTCTCGGTCATTCATACTGAATTCAGTGTTGATAAGCATACGAACTGTCTGCTTAGCTGCGACCCTGACAGGCTCGTTGAAGTGCTTCAGAACTTCATGGAAAATGCGATCAAGTATGGTGACGGTAAGTCGGTAAAAATTTCTTTCGAAGAAGAGGAAGACTGCAAGCTTATTTGTGTCACTAACACGGGTATTGCTCCGGATGAAACTGATATGCAGAGTATCTTCGATTCTTTTTATCGTGGTAAGAATACTGAAGGAATTCAGGGATCAGGACTCGGCCTCTATATATGTAAGAATCTTATGCAGAAGATGGACGGCGATGTTTATGCTGAAGCAACAGATGACGGCTTCAGGATTGTTGCCGTCGTGAAGATGGCTTAAAGATTATTAAACACTTGACAGGCCCCAATCTCTCAAATGCAGTAAATTCAGGCGTTTGCGCCATTTAATGATTGTTTAATAATTCGATTGGTATCATCGTGGCATAAAACAAGAGAAGGGGTCAGATTAAGAAATGTTTGGAAGAATTCTTAAAAAGGATCTGAAGAGAAACAAGACGATGAACATCATATTGTTCCTCTTCGTAATTATCGCAAGCGTTTTCTTCGCAAGCGGTATCTATAACTTCGTGGTAGTAATGAACGGCACGGACTATATGTTTGAGAAAGCCGGCTTAGGTGACTATCAGCTCATATCCATGGGAGAGAACGCAATCGGAAGAGCAGAAGAGACCGTAAAAGCAATTCCTGAAGTTAAGGATTACAGGATTGACGAAGTAGTTTACATTTCAAAAGGCGATGTCCTCACAGAAGACGGGAAGAAACTTGAAGTAACAAATATCGGAATGATGGATTCCATCGAGAGACTGGGCATCAAATTCTTTGATAAGGATGATAATGTTATCACGTCCGTTGAACCCGGCACGGTAATCGTTTCCGGAAAATTCTTTAGAGACAACAATTTGAAAACCGGAGATAAGATCACTATTTCAAAAGGTGATGCCGAAGCACAACTTACAGTTTCCGGCACCTTGAAAGATGCAGTCTTCGGTTCCGAATTCATGGGCAATCCGAGATTTCTTGTCAACGAATCCGACTTTGTTGATTTTATTGGGGATGAGACTGTTTTCAAGTATTATTGCGGTGAATTGTATTACATCACGACGGATGATCCTGAAGCAGTCAGGACTGCCGTATCGGTCCTCGATGGAATAGAGTATTCTGACCGCACGTCATCTCTTAAGATGGCTTATGTAATGAATCTCATTGTTGCATTCATAGTTGTTATCTTAAGTATCTGCCTCATGATCGTATCCTTCCTGGTATTGAGATTCTCCATTAACTTCTCTATCGGTGAAGACTTCAGAGAGATCGGTGTCATGAAGGCTATCGGAATTAAGAACAGGAAGATCAGAAGTCTTTATCTCACCAAATATGCGGTAATCGCAGTCATAGGTTCCGTTATAGGTTTCTTCATTAGCATTCCGTTTGGCGACATGCTTCTGGACTCCATGACCAAAGACATGGTTCTCGGATCGGAATTAGGGTATGCCTGGAACATCATTGGTTCAGTATGCGTAACGCTGATGGTCATTCTTTTTGCCTATTTAAGCACTTCAAAGATCAAAAAACTTACACCTATTGATGCGGTAAGATCCGGACAGACCGGTGAGAGATTTAAGAAAAAGGGTGGCGTAAGGATCACAAGGAATCTGTTAAGACCTTCATGGTATCTTGCGATCAATGACATCCTCTCGAGCCCCAAGAGATTCGTTACGATCATCGTTACTTTCTCTCTTTGCACGCTTCTTGTCCTGATGATCGTAAATACAGCGAACACCATGAACAGCGATAAGCTTCTTTATCTGTTCGCGCCTGAAGCTGATGTTTATATAACCGATACGGAAAAAGCGACATCATTTATGCATGCAGGCGGTGAAGCTGAACTTGAAGAATATCTGAATGATCTGTCTGAAGGGTTCGCAGCAGAAGGAATGCCTTGCACTGCGCGCATAAGACTGATATACACTTATCAGTTTGAAGTTGAAGGAACGGCATATTCTTATTTTGCAGAACAGGACTGGAAGACAAAGGCTTCAGAATACCCGATGTCAGAGGGTAAAGCACCTTCAAATCCTAATGAGGTGGCAATAACAAAACAGTTCGCTGAATTAACCGGTGCCAAATTAGGTGATACGATCCGTATCGATTATGGTGACAAGACTGAAGAACTGCTTGTTACAGGTTGTTTCCAGTCGATGAATCAGTTAGGCAAGATCGTTCTCCTTCATGAGGATGCACCGACTGATTTCGCGCACATGACATCACCTGCGCAGTTTATGCTGAACTTTACGGATGATCCGGATCAGAAGACCATCGATGAGAGAGTAGCTAAGATTAAGGAACTCACAGGAAATAACGAAGTGTTTAATGCTTCTGAATTCTGCGTTGACTGTGTAAGGGTTTATCCGATCATGGATGCGGTTGCAAAGCTCCTGCTTCTAATCGTACTGATCGTTGTTGTCCTCATCACGATCCTCATGGAGAGATCGTTCATCGCCGACGAGAAGAACGAGATCGCAATTGCGAAGGCAGTCGGATTCAAAGACGGTACGGTGATCAGATGGCATGTTAACAGGTTCTTTATCGTAGCTATGGTTGCAATGCTCCTGGCAGTAGTGCTGTCTGTGCCCATGACGGATCTGTGCATAAGCCCTATCTTCGGAATGATGGGTGCATCAGATATTGATTACAACTATGACATCTTAAGGTGCTTTGCAATGTATCCGGGAATCATCCTGATAGTAACCGTTGTTACGGCGTTTATAACTGCACTTTACACGAAGAAGATCGTAAGCCGCGATACGGCAAGCATCGAATAATCGGAGGAATAAAAAATGACTAAGGTAATTGAGACAAAAGATCTTTGCAAGACATATATCGTAGATAAAAGACAGATCAACGTATTGAAGAACATTAACCTTGAAGTCGATGAAGGTGAGATGGTTGCGATCATGGGACCTTCAGGTTCAGGTAAATCAACGCTCCTTTATTCGATCTCAGGAATGGATCAGCCGACAAGCGGCAGGGTTTTGTTCGATGGTGAAGACATTTCGAAAATGAACAGCTCCGATCTTGCTGAGATACGACTTGATAAGATGGGATTTATCTTCCAGCAGATGTACATGATGAAGAACCTTACCATTCTTGATAACATCCTGCTTCCCGCCTTTGAGAGCAAGAAGGGCGGCAGCCGTGATGATAAGATAAAGAAGGGTGAGGAGCTGATGCGTAAGCTTGGCATAATCGAAGTTGCTGACAATGACATCAACGAAGTTTCAGGCGGACAGCTCCAGAGAGCATGCATCTGCAGATCAATGATCAACTCTCCGAAGATCCTTTTCGCAGACGAGCCTACGGGCGCCCTGAACAGGACTTCCTCCAACGAGGTTATGGACGAACTAGTAAAGCTGAACCAGGAGGGTACGACCATCATGATGGTAACCCACGATTCGAAGGTCGCTTCAAGATGCACGAGAGTTCTTTATATCGTAGACGGTAACATCAAGGGCGAGTATAAGAATGATACATCACTTGCCGACAAGGACCGTGAGAGAAAGCTGAATAACTGGCTTATGGATCTGGGCTGGTAAGCCGGATTTCTTGACAAAACACCTCTATCAATTAGAATTGACACATTCCAATTGTTTGGGCGGAGGGAAAGTTATGAGAAAGAAAGGTAAGCTTACTGCAGCGATACTCGTCCTTGTGATGGCATTGTCGGTGTTGTTCTCGGGATGTGAATTTACTGCTCCTGATATGAAGATCTCAATAGACGGTAAGGAATTCAAGCTCAACTGCAAAGTAAGTGAGATCCTTGATGCAGGGTTTGAACTGGCAGACATCGATCATCCCTCTCATGTTCTGGCCAGCCTGCCTCCTCTTGATGCCAGAGTCGTCGTACAGGAACCTTTGTTTATCTATAAAAACGGCAAGGCTTCACATGTGGGAATCTATGTCTATAACAAGTCAGTAAACCAGATGGCTCTTGAAGAATGCACCGTATACGCTTTTGATTACGACTGCGGAGTCTATTCCCAGAATGCCAACGAGACCAATATACTCAAGGTCACATTTAATGGCATTGATTTCCGTTTTACGGACAGGGCTTCCGTTTTGAGCAAACTCGAAGGCCAGGGCTTCAAGTTTAACGCTACGGATAAGGAAAGTTTCCTTAAGGAGGGCGATGCTTACTCCAAATCACTGGTTACGGCAACCAATCTGGATGGCAGTTCGGTTACGGTTTATAACGACTATACCGTCCAAACCGGGGAGAGAACCGTGAACGGTTTTGATGTCAGACTCGGCATTAAGTACGATACGAGCGGAATGTAAAGAAACGCCGCAAACAATGGGATGTAACAATGTTACACATTCAAAAACAACCGGTCCGGGCAAGAAATTGTCCGGACTTTTTTATTATTTTGAACAATTAAGAAACTTGTGTGTTATTATTAATTCTATTGGGTAAAATCTATAAAAAGTGCAGAGGTGACTATGAAAAAGAACGAACGTAAAGATCTTGTAACCAACATCTACACAGCAGATCCTTCTGCTCACGTATTCAACGGCAAGATCTATATTTATCCTTCACACGACGAAGATCTTGATATCCCTGAGGACGATGACGGTGAACAGTACGTCATGAAGGATTACCACATCCTCTCAATGGATAATCTCGACAGTGATTGTGTTGATAACGGAGTAGCAATCAGCGAGAACGACATTCCGTGGGTTTCCAGACAGCTCTGGGCTCCGGATGCAATTTATACAAACGGCAAGTACTATCTTGTATTCCCTGCAAAGGATAAGGATGACATCTTCAGAATCGGCGTTGCTGAGTCTGATTCACCTGTTGGCCCCTTCAAGCCCCAGGAGAATTACATCCAGGGCAGCTACAGCATCGACCCTGCAGTCCTTTTAGACGACGACGGAAGAATCTGGTGCTATAACGGCGGTCTCTGGGGCGGTCAGCTCGAGATGTGGCAGTCCGGTTCATTCAATCCCAACGAGCACCGTCCTGAGGGCGATGAGAAGGCATTGGGACCCTTGGTTTCAGAGTTCACACCTGACATGACAGCATTCAAGTCCGCTCCTAAGATGATCACCATCCTCGACGAGAACGGCGAGCCCATCAAGGCAGGCGACGAGGACAGAAGATATTTCGAAGATCCCTGGATGCACAAGTTCAACGGCAAGTATTATTTCTCATACTCAACAGGTACAACACATTACCTCTGCTATTCAGTTGGTGATTCTCCGGAAGGACCTTTCACATACAAGGGAAGGATCATGGAGCCTGTTATCGGTTGGACAACACACCACTCCATCGTTCAGATAGACGGTGAATGGTATCTCTTCTATCACGATGCAAAGAGATCCGGCGGCTGCTCACACAAGAGAAGTGTTAAGTTTACAAAGCTCAACATCGCAGAAGACGGTACGATCGAGACGATCCACCCTTACGATCACGAGTAATAAATTAGATCAAATTCAGCCCCGCATTAGCGGGGCTTTTTTAGTTTCATTTCAGGTTGGCCGTTTACAGTTATGGCATACCGGAAGGGAGGTACACGGCAATGATCAACAGAAGACCATCGAAAGCAGTCAGCATCATTACAGCGCTTGCTTTCGTAATGTATATCACGTCCTGCTCGAAAGCACCTGCTCAGAGCGAGACTGCAGCCTCAAGTGAAACGACATCGATAGTAATCGAGACAACAACGGAATCCACAACTGAAGAAACAACGACAGAAGAAACTTCAGCAGCCGTTATCAGTCTGGAGGACATTGAGATAAAGGAAGAAATCTCTAACGACAGTGACAGTGAACATGCCATTGAAGTAGACGGAGAATCAGCTTCGTATTCCAATGTCAAAGTCACAAAGACCGGTGATTCCGACGAAGGCGACAAGGCAGATTTCTACGGTGATAATTCAGCCATTTTTGCAACTGACGGAGCGACACTGACTCTCACAAACATCGTTGTTGATACAGATGGAAAGCATGCCAACGCGGTGTTCTCTTATGGCGAAGGAACGACAGTAAATATCAGTGATTCTGTCATTACCACAACAGGCAACTGTTCAGGCGGTCTCATGACAACGGGCGGCGGTACGATGAATGCCACGAATCTCAATATCCACACGACAGGCAATTCATCAGCTTCCATCAGATCCGACAGAGGCGGCGGAACCGTTAACGTTGACGGCGGTTCTTATATAACAGACGGTAAGGGTTCACCCACCATTTATTCAACTGCTGACATCACTGTAAGCAACGCTTATATGGAGTCAACAAAATCCCAGGGCGTGGTAGTTGAAGGAAAGAATTCCGTAACGCTCAATAACGTTGAACTCGTTGCAGATAACAACAGCAAGAACTCTGATAAGTCACCTTACTATCAGGCTGTAATGATCTACCAGTCAATGTCAGGCGACGCGTCTGTAGGCCTTGCAACATTTACAATGACAGGCGGTTCTCTAACAAATAAAAACGGTGACATCTTCTTCGTAAATAACACGGCAACGACAATTACAATCGAGAATGTTGAGATAGTAAACCAGGATGCTGAAGGCGTTTTCTTAAGAGCTGCTGCAGCGGGCTGGGGTTCATCAGGTTCCAACGGCGGTAAGGTTAATCTTTACCTCAACAATCAGACGCTTACAGGTGACATAGTTGTTGATGACATTTCCATTCTCAACATGTACATGGCTTCAGGCACAACATATTCCGGCACGGTAAATGCAGATGACGAAGGTGAAGTTTATGTTGAGATCGAATCAGGTTCCAAGTGGGTTCTGACAGGAGATTCATATGTTACTTCGCTCACATGCGGTGCTGATGCTATCGACCTCAACGGTCACACACTTTATGTAAACGGTGTCGCATATACAGCCGGTCAGGCATCCACGGGTGAAGCGATCGAGATCGTAACCGAGTCTTCAGGTCATGGCGGCGGTCACAGTGCTCCTCCGGGAGATAAACCCGACTGATAAGAAAAACATATTAAACATATACGGCCGTCCTGCTCACGCAAGGCGGCCGTTTTGTTGGAAGCAGTCCATGTATTACAATAAAACAATAATGAAGCCTTACGGGGAGGTATTCTGATGTCTGATGCGAAGAAGGTTGCAGTAGTTACGGGTGGCGCAAGAGGAATAGGAAAGGCAATTGCAGATGCATTCAGAAGTGAAGGAGTCCAGGTGTTTGTCATAGACATAACGCCCGGCGATTATTTCACAGGTGATGTAGGCGACAAGGAAACGCTCGAAAGGTTTGCATCTTACATAACCGATAATGCTAACCATGTAGATTATCTGATAAACAATGCGCTTCCGGTAATGCGTGGAATAGATGAATGCAGTTACGAAGAGTTCCAGTATGCATTATCTGTCGGAGTAACTGCACCTTTCTATCTGACTAAGTTACTGATGCCTTATTTCTCTGAGGGTGCATCAGTCATTAACATCTCTTCGTCCAGAGACCGTATGAGCCAGCCTCAGACAGAGAGTTATACGGCAGCCAAGGGCGGCATAGCAGCACTTACCCATGCCATGGCAGTAAGCCTTGCCGGCAAGGCGAGAGTAAACAGCATCTCTCCCGGATGGATTGATACGACGGGTTCAGACATAGAAGGACCTGATGCAACCCAGCAGCCTGCAGGCCGTGTAGGCAAGCCGGAAGATATCGCGTCTATGGTATTATATCTGTGTTCTGACAAAGCAGGTTTCATCACAGGCGAGAACATCTGCATTGATGGCGGAATGACAAAACAGATGATCTATCACGGTGATCACGGATGGTCTCTGGAGGGGTAATAGAGATAAGCAAATGGAAGTATTAAGAGCAACAGAAGAGTGGCAGCGCGCGGGTGCATATTCAGTAAGAATAGAAGGCATGAACCGCCAGTATCACATTTCGCTCCGTGATGAATTCGATGAGCACGACTGCGAAGGTACGAGATACATCGTCATGTTGGATGACGGCTATCCTGTTGCTACCTGCAGGTTCTATGAGACCTGCAAAGACAAAGTAATTCTCGGCAGAGTCGTTGTTCTGCCTGAATATCGCGGCCAGCACCTCGGCAGCAGGACGATAAGAGAAGCTGAAAATTGGATAAAGGAATTAGGCTATAAGGAAATCGTTATCGACAGCCGTGTTGAAGTCCAGGAGTTCTATAACAAGCTCGGATATAAACTTACTGACAGCCATGTAAATCAGAGCGGTACTTTCCAGTGTGTCTGGATGCATAAGGTCCTGTAAGCATTTATTAAACTGCATATTCCGGTAATACGTCATTGAGAACTGCCCACTTATCAAATATAATTGTAAAAGTGGGTTGGCAGACTGTTTACAGTCGCTAAATAATGAATATGAAAGGATAACAACACTATGAAGATCGGATGCGTAAAAGAGATCAAGAACAACGAATTCCGTGTAGGACTTACACCTGACAACGTCAGAGCCTATATCGCTGCGGGACATCATGTTTACATGGAACAGGGCGCCGGCATAGGATCAGGCTTTACAGACAGTGAGTATGTTGAAGCAGGAGCTTCTCTCATCGATAATGCCGCTGATATCTGGGCTCTCGTTGACATGATGGTTAAGGTAAAAGAACCCCTGCCGGAAGAATATCCGCTCTTCAGAGAAGGTCTTATCCTTTATACATATCTTCACCTTGCAGCAGATAAGGAGCAGACAGATGCTCTTCTTAACGGCAAGGTAAAGGCAGTAGCTTATGAGACGATTCAGGAAACCGACGGTTCACTTCCTTGTCTTGCACCTATGTCTCAGATCGCAGGCCGCCTCTCCATTCAGGAAGGTGCCAAGTATCTCGAAAAGAAGTTCGGCGGAGAGGGTATCCTTCTTGCAGGCGTTCCCGGTACTCCGAAGGCTAACGTCGTTATCCTGGGCGGCGGTACCGTAGGTATGAACGCATGTAAGATCGCTGTAGGCATGGGTGCTAACGTTACGATCCTTGACGTTAACTTAAAGAGACTCGAAGAGCTCGACAACAGATTCGGATCTCACATCCAGACACTTGTTTCCAATGATTCCAATGTCGAAAGGGCAGTAAAGAATGCTGATCTCGTTATCGGTTCAGTTCTTATTCCCGGTGGCTCGACACCGAAGCTCTTCAAGAAGAAGTATCTGCCTGAGATGAAGAACGGTGCAGTATTTGTTGACGTAGCAATTGACCAGGGAGGCTGCGGTGAATCTTCACACGTTACAACACACGATGATCCGATCTATGTGGAAGACGGGGTTGTTCATTACTGCGTAGGAAACATGCCAGGCGCAGTTCCGAGAACAAGTACCATCGCACTTACCAATGCAACGCTCCGCTATGGTCTCCAGATTGCTGCAAACGGTCTTGAGGAAGCGTGCAAAAAGAGCGAAGTCATTGCTTCAGGTGTTAACTGCTATGATGGCAAGATCACCAACAAGAATGTTGCTCTTGCTTTGAATTACGAATGCACTGACTTAAATACCCTTATATGATAAAGAAACTCGCAAGCATAATCTGTATGACGGGCCTCGTTCTGGGGCTCGTTGCTTGCGCAGAAAACAATACTGAAACAACTGTGTTGACGACTCCAACAGAGGCTACAACATCTGTTTCAGAAACTGAGACTGAAGAAACGACGACTGCAGTTACTACCACGGCAGAAACCAGGTTAACGGAATCAGAGACAAGCGTTTCTTATTCAGATGAAACTGATGAAGTGACAGAAACAGCAGAAGGAGAAGATGAGACAGTGACTGAGCCTACAAAAACTACAGAACCCGATAACATTTCTCCCAAGTGGGTAAGATCCCTGCCTGAGGCACGTGACAAGGCCGTTGACCAGCTTATCGTAGTAGCAGCATCAGGCATGAACAGTTCGGATTGTGTTGTATCCATGCATGAGAGAAATGCCGACGGGGATTGGGTCCAGATCTTTTCTGTTTCAGGTTATGTGGGCGTAGACGGCATGATATACGATGAGGACCGTTATGAGGGATGCGGAAGGACACCGATCGGTACATATAAGTTCACCAAAGCTTTTGGCATAGCATCCGATCCCGGATGCGCCATTCCCTATATTGAGCTTACTGATGATCTGTACTGGTCAGGTGATTATAACGAGCACTATAACCAGATGGTCAGCATCAACGATTATCCTGATCTCGATACTTCAAACAGTGAGCACCTGGTAGATTACGATCCCGCATATCAGTATTGCCTGAATATCGGTTTTAACAGGGAGTGTACGGCCGGCAGGGGATCTGCAATATTCCTTCACTGCTTCGGAAATAATCCTTACACGATGGGTTGTGTTGCCGTGTCAGAAGACACCATGGTGGAGATCCTTCAGCGCGTGGACCCAAACTGCGTAATAGTTATCGATACGGTAAGTTCGCTCGGAGCAGGCTGATTTATACTGCACCTACGAGCAGCATCGGCACGACGAAAAGAAGAAGCAGCACACTTACTACAATAGTGATTATGATGAAGACCAGGTTTTTCCTGATCTTCATTTTTATTTTGCGCTGCAGGGTCTGGAGGCGGGCAGAAGTATAGATCAGGCTTGAAGCCAGTGCCGCATATACCAGAATGAGCGCTACAGATGCCACGAGGTTGACGATTATGTTGTCCGAGTTTCCGAACGTCCTAAGACAGAGGTAAGTGATCATGCCAACGATCCCGGCTATGGCATAGATCCTTGTGTGGAGTGCGAGCTTCTCCTGTTCCTTGTCGGCATATTCGGCGACTTCCTTGAGGGCGGAAGTGTCAGCGGGGAGCTCCTTGTTGCGTTCGCCATTTAAGATCTCACGGACATCCAGCTGGTAGTAATCTGCTATCTCGACCAGGATGCTGATGTCGGGCATGTTGCTTCCGGTCTCCCATCTTGAGACCGTTCTGGCGGAGACGTTAAATACGTCCGCGAGCTGTTCCTGAGTAAGATTTTTTTCCTTTCGAAGCTCACGAAGGAAGTTTCCGGTCTTGATCGTGTCCATGCTGATACCCCCAAATCAGATTACCGGGGTATTTTATCACATATGCCTCAAAACGCCTAAAACAAGCGGTTTTACCATAACCCGACAAGCTTGTCGGGTGAGTAAAATGGCCCCATAGTCGCTTCGTGTCGTGTATCCGGAGGTGCTCATTTGGTAGTCTCCGGCTATCAAACATCAAGGAGATGACAAAAATGAATACAGAGAAGAAAGTAAAGAATATTTTATTTATTGCGATAAGCATATTTATCGTAAATTACCTCGTTATGATCCTGGGCAAGATATTTAAGGACCAGATCCTCGCGATGCTTCCGAATTACTATTACCGTACTTTTATTATCCAGCTCATAGAAGGAGTACTGGCAGTTGGCTTTGTTCTTATCTTCCATAAGACGAATGTTTTTAAGTTTAATGGCAAAGTCCTGAAAGAAGGTTTCTTCTGCACGCTGCCTCTGACTATCACTTATACATTGGTTATGCTGCTTGGCTTCTCGAATAATGCCGGAAATCAGCTTATCAGTGTACCTGAGATTACCTGTTCCGTTCTGAACTGGTTACTGATCGGCGTAGTTGAAGAAGGCCTGTTCAGAGGAGTTGTCTATGAACTGCTCTCTGACATCTTCGGTAAAACAACACGAAAGGGTGTTTATCTTACTGTTGGTGTGTCAGCCGTCATATTCGGTCTGTGTCATTTAACGAATCTCTTTGCTCCCGGAATCTCAGTTGCTGCAGTTATGCTTCAGGTCGCATCCGCAATGGCGATAGGCATGGTCTTCGGAGCCATCAAGTTCAGAGCTCATGGAAGCATCTGGCCTGTAGTTATCCTTCATGCCTTTATTGATGCATCAGGCTTCATTTTAGGTGGAATGCTCTGGGGCGGAACGGAAGTGGATTCTGTCAACGGACTTGATGTCAGAGGAATCGCCATGATCCCCATCCTGATCGGCCTGGCTATCTTCCTTATGCGTAAGAATAAGACAGCTCAGCTTATTGAGGCTTAAGAAGTTAGTGATATAATATGCGCAATATACTAGTATGCAGGGGTGGTGCATATGAAATTTGATCCGATTACTGTCCAGGATAAATTGGACAGAGATGTTGTTATCCGAAACGCTGAAGTGTCAGACGCAGAGGATCTCATCAGGTATCTGAAGATTACGGCAGGTGAGACGCCATATCTTATGAGAGATCCGGAAGAGATTACGATGACTCTCGAGAATGAGATAGAGTTCATTCAGTCAAAGATCGACGATGAACGCGAGTTGCTGCTCGTTGCAACGGTTAATGGAAAGCATGTCGGCAACTGTGCCCTGGTAAGTTTTGGTGATTACAAGCGTTATGCTCACAGATGCGTAGTTGCCATCGCTCTCTATGAGGAATATACGGGATGCGGAATCGGCAGGATGCTTTTGGAATCAGTATTAAGCGTTGCAAAAGACGTCGGATATGAACAGGCCGAACTGGACGTCATGGCAGGCAACGATAATGCCATAGCTCTGTATGAGAAGATGGGTTTCGTTGAATACGGGCATTTCCCTGACAACATGAAGTATGCTGACGGAACTTACCGTGATGCATATTGGATGATGAAGAAACTCTGATTCTGTTCGATATTTATGTGATCCGGAGCCGGTGCTGAACACCGGCTCTTTTTCTTGTTTTCAATTTCGCCTCAATGTTAACAGTATTTCAACATCGCTTTGCTATTTGTTCACAGCGGGTAAATATCAAGGCAATTAGATGGTTGTAATATTGAATCATAAAGTTGAGATGGTCTTGCTATGGCCAGGTGAATAGTTATCGGATAAGAGATCGGATTTTGGGAGGATATGAACATGGTTTTTGATTTGGAGAAATATATCGACGAACCGTTGGTATATGATGAGGATAAGCACAGAATAGACAACGAGAAGGTATTCCTATTAGGCGTTAAGATCAGGGCAGATCTGGTCGAGATGCTTCTTAACGGTGTAAAGGCAAAGGACATCGTGGTCAAGAAACTTGATGTTTCTGAAGACATGAGTTACGGAGTGATCAATATGGTTGCCGCTTCGGTCTTCGAAGATTGGGGAATCGAATTGAGGGAACCTTTGGAAATTGGTGAAGGGCCATCGATATATGACGATGAGAAGCCCGCTCCCAAATTGGAATATGGTGAAGCAAAGATCCTTAAGAAGACGATCAACAACTTCAAGATGAGTGATTCGAAGAATCGTGAAGGAGCTGTTGTAAGAGCCTTGCAGGATGACCTCGATGTCATGCGCGACCAGCTCAACAATGAGCTGAATGTTTTCCCTAAGCCCATGAGAGAAATGATAATGATGCTGTTACTCGACAGACTCAAGATGTGGGAGAACGAGAATTGGGAAGTAGATAAATGGTAAGGACGGTAAGAACACCCTTCTGAAACATACGGACAGTTGCGCTGGCGCGCAAACTAGTTTCAGAAGGTGTTCTTACCTTTTTCAGGTTAATGGAACCGATAGAGACGTAAGGCCGTAAGTGCGGCCTTATTTGTGTATAATTAATTCATCAATATAATCAAGGGATAGGACTATGAGGACGAGATTTACGATAGCAGAGTGTATTATTCTGGTCTTCGGAGTGATATTGAGCGTTACGGGAACGGTGAAGGCAGTGAATCTTTCTTCGTCGTTTATTCCGTATTTCGGCTTTGCTGTTCTGGGTATTGTTATTGCTGTTGTATTATTCCTTCTCCGCAAGAAAAGATTTACGTTCCTTGTGGGTATCGGAATGGTTTTTGTATATGCGGTCGTTGCCGGATTTGCGTATATCGTCTGTGAAGTAAGTAGAGTCAGAATGAAGCACCTGCAGTTTTTTGAAGGCAAGGAAGTTGTTATCACAATAGATGACCACAGATATATTTGGAATGGAGAAGGATTCTATAACTCGGAACATCTTAAGTGTGTTGATTTGAGAGAGCAGAATGCGTACTTTTCTGTTGACGGTGAAGACAAGGAACTGATGTTCATATACATGAACCCCGATGATGAAGACACTATCTATTATGAGATTTCCACCAGTATTGACGGAGAATATCTGGTAATGAAGAGAGCCGGTCAGTAATTTCACAAGCCTGTTTTGCATTTCACATTTGAATTTTTGCCACTTACCGCGTCTTAAGAGACGCGGTATTTTTGTTTTGTTACTATGAGCCCACGAACAAACAGATAAGAAATCGGGGTATACTGTAATGAGACAGACACTTGAATTCAATCACAAAAAGCAGTGCGGATTATGGCTGATGCTTATAGGTATCGTGCTGATAGTATCGGTTATTTTCGGAGGATCTTTTCTGGTAAATCCTTTTATATTTCTGGCAGGATATTATGCATGCTTTTTTGCAGTAAACGTTAATAAGAAACTCAGAGAAAAGCTTTCGCAGGGACCTATATCAAAATTCCAGATCAAGATGATATATGTAAGCCTTGCAGCTTTATTTGTGCTGATGTTCTGCATTGCAGGACCGTTCATTCCGGGATGGAACTGGAGACTTATCTGGCTTGGAGTATTGCTTGCGACGGCATTGCATTTCGTACTGATGTTTTTTGTACATGGATGGAGCATGATCGTTCTTGGAAGTATATGCGCCATTTTTGCGGTAACAGGATATGTTGTACCTGACATACCGGTAGCGTGGATCTGCATTGCAGACGCATCTGCAAAAATACTGATTGGAATATATATGTTTGTAATTGCAAAACCAACTTCGTTCGCGTTTAAATCTGGAATGCAAATGAATAAATCCGTTTGACGGAGTTCAGAATAAATATCTGAGCATGAATAAAATATTCAATCAGACAGATAGTGCTATAATCTTTGTGAATTTTTCTGATGGTTTATTTAGTAATAATTTGAGTACGGGGAATAGGAGGAAGAATAAGCCTTATGAAGAACAGGATTATCACTGCGCTTATGTGCACAACGTTATTGATTGGAACAGCAGGATGTACAGCAAATGAAACATCTGTATCTGCAGTTTCACAAGCTGACACCACGAGTGAAAACTGTGTTGAAGAAACAGCTGATGAGAATTCTGTAAATCCTGACATAGTTGTTGATTCAGGTGTGGATTATCTTGAAGGACATGAGAAGTTTGAAGTTACTTCAACTGATCTTAAAAATGGCGTTTGGGCAGATATCATTTCGAATACGGACCGCGGTACAAATGCATCTCCGCAACTTAAATGGGAAGCAGTAGATGGTGCAACAGAATACGTAATTTACATGGTCGACATGAATGCAAACGGTTTTATCCACTGGAAGTCAAAAGGCATCACTGATACAGAAATTCCGCAGGGATGGGCAGCTTCAAGTGACTATGTCGGACCATGGCCTGCTCCGGGTTTTACTCATATTTATGAGATCTATGTTGTTGCCCTCAAGGAACCGGTCGACAGACTTAAAGGCGGACTTAATTCAGGTAATCCTAAGTTCGAAGAGTTTATCAAGGGACTCGATTCTGACAGCGAAGGCAATCCGGGAAATGTACTGGCTTATGGAAAGATCTCGGGTAAATTTACCGGCTGAAAAATACATTAATTCACTAAAAAGGCGTTGTCTCTACATATATGAGACAACGCCTTTATTATTGACAACAAAAAGAATCTTAATTGAAAATGCTGTTGACAGTTTTTAAATGAGCGTGTATTTTATGAATGAATAAAGTTTCATTCATAAGGAGGCGGACATGCCGAAGTCGCAGGAACGCTGTCAGGAAATAAGGGAAGAAACAAGAAACCTGATAATCAAGAAGTCAGTTTTATTCTTTGCCAAAAACGGATTTGCCGGAACAAAGATAAGTGAACTGTCAAAACATATCGGCATTGCACAGGGAACGATATATCTGTATTTCAAATCAAAAGAAGAATTGTATGCAGAGATCTTTTCGATTTCCGATAAAGTCGCAGGAGCAGATAAACTTATTAAACTTACCAAATTGCCTATAACCGCTGATCTGAAGATTAAGGTCATGTCGGATTATGTAATCAAGAGTCTTAAAAAGGATGAAATGTTCTCAGCCGGAATTGCACTTTACACGCAGAGACTTCTGGAAGGCGAAGCAGATGAGAGCTTCTATAAAATCACGGAAAAGATAATCAGGGAAGGACAGAAGGAAGGAACTGTTGTTGCCGGAAATGCACGCAAGCTTTCTGAATTTTATTGGGGTGTCGTTTACCTTTATGCAGTTAAGAATTTATATGAGTCGGATTTCTCCATGATAAGTTCTGATGATCTGTCCAGAGTGTTGTTGAGGGATAAGAAATGATAGCGATCATTACAGGTGCTACAGGAGATATAGGAGAGGAATTTGTAAAGAGTCTGATTAATGAAGTCGATCTTATCTGGGCAGTGGGAAGGAGCATCGGCAAACTTGATTCACTTAAGGAAAAATATGGTGACAAGGTTTATCCGGTAGTTTGTGATCTCTCTGACAAAGATTCTGTTTTTAAACTCTGCCGTAAGATCGATTCAGAGAAACCGTCAATAAAGTATCTTGTAAATAATGCAGGTGTTGCCAGAATGGCACCGGTTAGTAAATTCACATATGAAGAGATCAACGACATGCTTGATCTCAATGCGAAGGCTGCAACGCTTCTTTGCAGGGCTGCATTACCGTATATGCCCGAAGGCTCATTCATTCTTAACGTCGCATCAGCTTCTGCTTTCCAGCCGAATCCTTATATCGCACTTTATTCTGCCAGTAAGGCTTATCTGCTGTCTTTTACAAGAAGTCTTAACGTTGAGAACAAAGGCATCAGGTGTATTGCAGTCTGCCCGGGCTGGGTAGATACGAAGATGCTTCCTTCCAAAGATAAAAGCGGTAAAGAGATCAGGTATCCCGGAATGTGTACTGCTCCACAGGTTGTAAACGCCGCGCTCAAAGATGTCCGCAGGGGCAGAGATGTATCGGTTTGTTCTGTCTATTACCGCTATATGAGATTCTTAAGTAAGGTAATGCCGCATAAAATGGTAATGAAGTTCTGGGTCAGTGCGATCGATCAATACTTATGAGACATAAGATCGAGACAGAGCGCGAGAATCTGTTTGATGTTAACATGATGATCGCTATGCGTGTCAGACTCAGAAATGAGATTGCTTATGAAGATCTGAAGAGTGCCTTTGACCGGGCAGTGCTGACACATGAGATATTGAATTCCAAAGTGATCATTGAAGATAACGGTGATGCGTTCTATGTTGATTGTGCTACTCCCAAAAGCACTTTCAGTAAATCTGAATGTGGTTTTGAAGAACTTATCAATGCCAATGAGAGGATCCGTTTCAGGATTGAAGATGGAGAATACATACGAGCCTTTCTGTCTCCGGATGGATTAGTTTTTCTGATGCATCACCTGGCAGGTGATGGCAAATCGCTGCTGTTTTTTATTGAGTCTTTTATGAAGATCCTGTCAGGTGAGAGGATTGATAAAGTCCCTTTCGGGAATCTGTCCATATCTGAATTGCCCAAGGAGAGCAAGCCTTCCTGTCTCTATGAGCTTTTTGTTAAGTCATGGAACAGAAAATGGTCGAAGAGAAGAAGGGTATTTACTTTCGATGATATGGACCGGTCATTCAATGAGTTTTGGAAAACACATGAGACAGTTACTTCGATCACTGTTTACGGGAGAGATAAACTCGACGGGATGCTGAATGAAGCCAGAAAAGCAGGGGCATCTCTGACATCTTATATCATCGCGGAATTGATAAAAGACATGCCTTTCAGGGCAGACGTCGGATTGGCAGTTGACGGCCGGCTCGATGATTCAAGATGCATGGGTAATTTTGCTACGGGAATACATATCAATTACAGATTTAATTCCCGAAAAACGGTTGGAGAGAATGCGGGCAGGATCAACAACCTGATGAAGAAAAAACTTAATGATCCCCGTGTCCGGTACAATGCGTTGAATATAGTAGGCAGGATGGATCCGACTCTGATCGATACGTTATGTCTTGAGTCTTCAGGTGCATATCACAGCAGGCTTACCTCAAGGTTCAGAGAGATAATGTCTTATGGCAGGAAAAAGAGAGATGTCAGTATCACAAATCTTATGAAAGACATAATTCCCGATAAATATGGCGAGCTCGGGATAAAGGACATTGCTTTTGTTCCGCCCGTTGTATCGTATGGCAAGAATCTATACGGCGTTATAACCATGGGTGACAGTATGATCGTTACCCGCCATACATACAGATGAGGTGTATAATACCCCTTGATGATTGCGATACTGTACACCGTTTTTTTATTCAGATTGAAAGGTATTTATATATATGAAACTTGAAACAGAACGATTGATAATTACTGAATTCACGACGGATATGGCACAGGCCGTTCACGAGAATTCTCTTGATGAAGACAACAGAAGATTTGTGCCGGATGAGGTATTTGAGACAGTTGAAGATGCTTTGGAGACGATCGGGTTTCTGATGTCATGTTACGACGGTTCTGAAGGTCCTTTTGTATATCCGGTGCTGACGAAGGAAGACGGCATCAATTTAGGTTATGTGCAGCTTGCACCGCTTGATGACGGGATTTGGGAGATTGGTTATCACATTGCAAAGCAGTACACCGGTAATGGATATGCAACTGAAGCCGTAAAGGCATTCCTTCCGGTTATGGCTGAGAAGATCAATGCTTCAGAGGTTTATGGAATCTGCCTTACGGAGAATGTTGCTTCAATTCATGTACTGGACAAATGTGGTTTTGAGAAGGTGTTTTCCGGCAGCGGTGAATATCAGGGTGAGACCAGAGACATTTATAAAAGCGTCTGGAAGATATCATGAAAACCCTTTGAGCATTACGGTTATTCTGATGTATAATCTTATCCGGTAATAAGAGATAGAAAGGAGATACTTATTATGGAGAATAATTATTATTCACAACAACAGTATAATCCGTATGGCCAGCCGCAGTATAACCAGCCTTATGGCCAGCCGCAATATGTTCAACGGCCTATCGATCCCAACTATGAAGAGAAGACTAAGAGTCTTCTTACTAAGGCTATCGTAGCCTGTGCTCTTGCAGCTATGCCTATTGCGAGCATTGTTTCAATCATCATGGGTTCGAAGAACAGAAAAGATGTTTTGGAATACATCAATCAGTGCGGCCAGCATACGGTCAAGCTTAAGGTATGTTCATGTTTAAGCCGTGCTGCGAAATATGCCGGAATCGGTTATACGATTTTCTGGGGTTTTTATGCCATGTATTTCGGCTCGTTTATGTTAGCTACAATAATCAGTGTGATAACCGCATACAACTCATGAATAATCTCATGATTAGTTACGGTTTCCCGGATTGATTTCAGGGTGAATTCATAAATGCTATAATCTGTCCGTTCGGGATTTTCCCGGACGGATTTATTTTGTGGGGTAATATCAGATGAGCGATTCATACTATTCAAACCATGAGATAGCTTTAGATGCAACGTCCAGGGTCCAACAGGTGTATTGGAGGCTGGTCCTGGTATTTGTTATCCTGGTGGCAATATCATTCATTCCGTCATTCTTTGCTGCAGTTCCCAAGAGGGTTATCAATAACGAGAAATGTAAAGCGCTGGCAGAGTATGATGTCTCCTTTGCAGAAGAAACCAATATGCAAACCATGGTTGATATCCCGACTTTCGATGAATTTGTTGAGATTGAACGCAATACAAAATCAGGGAAAACACCGGAGTTTTTCATTGATAATCTGCCCGGTATATCTTCAACGGATTTCACTTCTGACAGAAAAAAGATAACAGAACCTTATTCCCAAAAGAGTGCTCTTGTTGATCTTATCAGTAATATTGCATCTTTTCTGTTATGCGTATTTGTCATCGGACCTGTGAACGCAGGATATGCCAGAACCATCCTGGATTATAAGGATGACGGTATCTCATATACTCCGTCTGATCTGACTCCGCAGGAAATGAAGGAGGCCAATACGGCAAGTTTTGTATCAGGAATGAAAGATATTTTTTCCTTTGCACTTAAGGAAAAGAGGTATCCGGGATTTGTCAGGTCATACTTTCTGTTCTTTGGCCTTACGCATATAGGATCGCTCCTTAGAAATGTTCAAACAATATCGGGATTAACAGTCCTTGCTTTCCCGGTTCTTGCCTTGACATTAGTGGGATTATGGTTTGCTGTATTTGAGTTTACATTTATAGATTACATACTTGCTGATGATCCTGAGATCTCCACTGCTGAAGCATTTAAGTTAAGCAGGAAACTAATGCGTGGTAACAAAGGAAGACTCTGGGGCATAATGTTTTCGTTTCCGCTGTGGATATTGATAGTTATTGTTTCATGTGGCTTAGGTTTTGTATTCTTCGCACCTATATACAGATTTGCCATAGGAAGTTTCTATGAGTATTTAAGATACGGAAGACGGACTGCAGAACCGGATGTTGAAGAGAACGCACTGTAAAATATCCGCCCCGGGAATTGTTGTTCCGGGGCCTTTTCATATGCGCGAAATAATTATATCTATAGTTTATAGGGGTTTCTATAAGATTTTTTCTGCTTGAACAGTTGCGTCTGAACCGTGGTATAATAGCTTTGTTTGGGCGTTTTGAGGTTCAAGCAGGGGTTTTGTAATACAAGGGTTTGTTTGGGAGGTCTATATGGCGTTTGATAAGGCTGAGTGGCAGTATGAATCTGCAAAGAAGTTTTACTGCGAGAAGTTTAATAAGAATCCGGATGAACTTACTGGTGAAGACGAAGAGATCATCTGGGATTATGCGGGAAATCATATCGCAATCTTTTTAACATGGCTTATTAAGCATGATTATATGGGAGAGGTTCATCACGAGGATAAATCCGAAGAGGCTGAACTCGAGGCTGTTAAAAATCAGGAGAAGACCGGAATGGATATCTTGAGAAAATACTGTGACATGGTTTTTAATCAGGATGATGTTTCCAATGATATCGAGTTCTTTGTCAGGGACTATTATGAGAACCAGTACATGAATGATTACAGCGACATGATGGGCGAATCCAGGATCCTGTCAACTGCGTTTTCCTGGGAGGATTACCAGAAGATCGAGCCTGTAATTGACGAGGCACTTTTCGAATTCGGTTTTTAAGAACCGTTACATAACTTTCGAACAGTAAACAATAATATGTCTTTAGTGGAGTTCCGGTTTGATTCCGGAACTTTTTTATTGTTTGGCAACAGTTAACGGTGGTTGTGTTGACTAATCAACAGCAGGAGTGCCGATTAACCATATCAGAGACACTTGTCCGTTGTGATAATGAAATCGAAATTAATAAGGAGAGTGTTGTTTATGGAAAACACAATTACAGCGAATAGTTCGAAGAGAACGTTTTTGATTCTTGGTGCAGCGTTGCTGGCACAGTTTGCAGCTTCCGTACTGGTCTCATATGCAGTATTCATGCCGCTTGCTGATACTGACAGGCTGATGAGTCTGATGAATGTTGCCGGTCCCACACTGTTTGTTCTGATAGTTTCAATGATGATTACCGGAATCGTACTCTTTATAGTCTGGATGGCAAAAAGAAGATTCAGGCCTGATAACAGCATGGTGACATGCATCCCCCGGAATAATGTTTTCACGACGGTTTATCTTAATCCCACTGTAGTCATATTCTATGGTCTGTGCATAACGGCAGTAGTTATGGAACTTATGAACATAAACTTTTATTAACCATAAAACACAAACAAATTATTGACACTTATGGAGGTGCACTATGAAAGAAAGATTTCGAATATCAACCATTTCGAAAGTAATAACCGGCGCTTTGCTGCTGGTCATTATCGGAACAGGTGTTGCTTTGTTTGTACATTTCTCGTCACAGACGAAAAAGGATGAGGCAAAGACAAAGGTCACTTATTCAATCCATTTTGACGCCAACGGCGGTACGGGATCAATGAATGATCAGATCGTAAATCAGGGTACCGCAGTAGCGCTCATGACAAATGCTTTTACCCGTATGGAATGCAGTTTCGCCGGATGGAATACAAAGCCTGACGGAAGCGGCACCAGATACCCGGATAACGCAAGCGTTAAAGACATTGTAGTCGCAGGTGGCAGTGCAACGCTTTATGCACAGTGGAAGGCTGACAGCTATACGATCCGTTATTTATCCAACGGAGGTAAGGGCGGGATGAATGATCAGTCAGTATTCCGCGGTGAAACGGTTAAACTCTCAGCTAATACGTTCACACGAGATGAATATACATTTGCCTGCTGGAACACAACGGCAGACGGCAAGGGTAAGATCTATTCTGACGGCGCGGATGTAAAGGATTTGGCCAAGTCCGGTGAGACAATCACTTTATATGCCCAGTGGAAGGCGCAGGCATACACGATTCACTATTATGCCAACGGCGGAACCGGTACTATGAATGATCAGATTGCAGAGCGAAATGCTGAAGTTAAGCTTAATGCAAATTCCTTTACCCGTGATAACTTCGATTTCACGGGCTGGAATACAAAGGCAGATGGCACAGGCATCCCATACAAGGACCATGACAACGTAAAGGATCTTGAAGCAGTTGGCGGAAAAGTTACTCTTTATGCACAGTGGAAGATGCAGACATATATTATCCGTTTCGACGCAAATAACGGTTCAGGTTCAATGTCAGACATGGTGGCAAACAGAGGAACTGCATTAAGCATTGCATCAAATTCATTTACCCGCAGTGATTATGAATTCATCGGCTGGAACAGCAAAGCTGATGGAACCGGCACAGCTTATTCTGACAGAGCAAGCATAAAGGATCTTGCAGCTTCAGGTGAGACATTCACTCTCTATGCCCAGTGGAAAAAACAGACATACACCATCCGTTATAACGGAAACGGCGGTGTTGGAATCATGGGAGAACAGAAGGCTGAACGCGGTGCCGAAGTACAGCTCGCAGATAATGCATACACAAGAGACAATTGTGACTTTATTGAATGGAATACAAAACCCGACGGTACGGGCGCGGTTTATTCCAACGCGGCAAGCGTAAAGGATATCGCAAATGCGGGTACTGCTATTACTCTATATGCCCAGTGGAAACTGAAGTCTTATACCATACGTTACGATTGTAACGGCGGTACGGGAACAATGGCTGACCAGACCGCAAACAACGGTTCCGGAGTTAATCTGGCAGCTAACGGATTCACACGTGAGCATTACGATTTTACCGGTTGGAACACAAAAGCCGACGGCAGCGGTGACGATTACTGTGCCGGTGAGAGCGTTAAGGATCTTGCTAAGGCAGGTGAGTCGATAACACTTTTTGCCCAGTGGAAGATACAGACTTATACCATCCGTTTTGAAGCAAATAACGGTATGGGACTAATGGAAGACCTTGTCGTGAACATGGATGAAACCGTCACTTTATCTCCCAATGAATTTGTCAGAGAGAACCATAAGTTCACGGGATGGAATACCAGACCGGACGGCAGCGGCGAGTCCTATGCTGACATTGCCGAGATCACAAACATCGGCGGAGCAGGACAGACAGTTACCCTATACGCTCAGTGGATAATCCAGCTTATGGATTGCTGATGATAATTCTGATAATTAAAGGGGCGGTCTTAATTACTTAGACCGCCTTTTTTCATGCCAACTTCCTTTGATTATTTACAGGTTTTTGCACTTTGACGGGAATAAACGTTGAATTTGTCCCCTATTGAACCGAATATTTGTCTGCTACTCTAATCATGGTAGTAGGAATCAGCACGTTGTATTTTTGGGGAAGAAAAAGTGGCGGCCGGTTGTATTTCAACGCCGGTCCTGATCTGTGGGTTTATCGTTCGGAGGCCTCCCATGTCAGACAAGAATTCCGGGAAAAAGTCAAATGAAGAAGCGGATGAGACCAGACAAAAGCTTATACGTGAAGGCAAAGCTGATGTCAAGAAAAAGCGCATAAAAGGAATCGTATTTGCTGTTTTGGCAGTGCTCGCTGTTGCGCTTTGTTTTCTTACTCCCAAAGTGATCATCCCGGCTGTAGGAAGAGAGGTTTCCTATTACAAGCTTGTCCATCATCCTGAGCAGATCCAGGTGGGTGATACCATTTATTTCGGAGGCTTTGAAGTTAACAATACATGGCAGGTTCTGGCCGTTGAAGATTCAAAGATCCTGATAATTAATGAACTCTGCTTAATTCAGGTGAAATACAACGATATTTATCTGGAATCCACTAACAGAACTTACGCTCTTTGTGAGTGGCTTGACGAAGTCTATTATGATATCAATTTCAGTGACAAAGAGAAGGCCCTGATATTTGACAATGGTGCAGGCAAAGTATTCTCGTTGAGCAGTTATGAAGCGAAAACATATTTCAAGCATAACTCGGATCGCAGAACCGGTTATTACAAGGATGACAGAGCCGCATCCTGGTGGCTCAGAGATACAATAGGAGAAGAAGTATATTTTGTTAACTTTGATGGACGTATAGATACTACAGGTACTTATTTGAATTATGGACCGGGTGTACGTCCTGCAATCTGGCTTGATCTGGGCTGATCTGGTTTGGGTGATCCGTTATGACGAAGTCAGATTCCGGAAACTATTCGAAAGAAGAACAGGATGAGATGACCAGAGAACTCATCCGGAGGGAAAAGGCTGCGATCAGGAAGAAGAGGATAAGCGTAATAGCGGTTCTTTCATTCATCATTCTGGCTATTGCATCTTATTTCCTGATTCCCGGAGTTATCGTTCCCGAGATAAAAAGAAACCAGACATATAACCTGCTCAAAAATCATCCTGAACAGATACAGGTCGGAGACATACTTGTTTTTGGAAATAATGAAGTCAATGACACATGGCAGGTTCTCGCAGTTGACGGTTCGAGGATATTGCTGATAAATGAGAGGACCATCCTCGATCTGCCGTACATAGATGTTTATGTTAAGTCGCAGTCCAGGTATTACTCATTATATGAGTGGCTTGATGAGATCTATTATGCAAATGTTTTTAACAGCAGGGAGAAGGCGTTGATTGCCGAAACTGACGGTAATTATGCCTTTCTCCTCTCAAGAGATGAAGTGCTGACATATCTCCCGACTTATCCTTCACGCGTTGCCAGGGACTATGGCGATTATGCTAATGGGTGGTGGCTTGGTGCATGGGATAAATCCAAGCTGTATGAAGACCAGTTGTATGTCACCACAACGGGGTACATCAATGAACATGGCGGTTACCCTCATCATGCTTATGGAGTCCGTCCGGCAATTTGGCTCGATTTAGGATAACGATGTCCCTTTTCTGTAAATTGACATTTGACTTGTGTGATATACTTCTTAGCGAAAAAATATCAGGAGCAGTTTTTCATGGATAAGACTTACAGAAAATCAATTATCGGAATGATCATTCCCGCATCTCTTGCTGCAATTGTTGTCATAGGCATGACCATTGCACAGAAGAGCATTGTCCGTGGTATTTTACGTACAATGATGAATAACAGGGAGTACCGCCAGCTGATGAGAGCATTTGGTGATCTCTCGCATGCCGGAAATGCAACGGTAGTGCCGTATTACATGTTCTTTTGTGTGTTCATGTCTTTCGTAGTGATCGTTGCGACGATCATTGTAGTATCGAACCCTAAGTTTAAAGATAAGCCCAAGATGGCGGTTCTGCTTTTTGTGCTGTATGGTATCGCTCCCGTATTTGGAACGGCTTATAACACGATCGGAGGCGATAAGCTTCTGACAGATCCCAAGCTTGAAGCCAACATTACGATTCTGTCAACCTTGATGAGTCTTGTTGTGTCCCCCATTATGGTCTTCATGTTTGTATTCTTCCTGGTGACGGTAATCAAGTTCATCAAGAATGCAAAGAAGGCCCAGAGAGAGGCTGCTCAAGTTAGGGAGTAAAGCTATGCTGACTTATCAGAAACTGACGAGCGTACAGCTCGATTCTTTCATTCAGATGCGCATTAAGCAGCTACGCGAGGAAGGTGCCACGGAAGATATTGATCTGGTTCCTTATCTTAAGGATTATTACGACAGGCACATGGCTGACGGCACCTTTGTATCCTGGCTCGCCATGGATGGTGACAGGATAGTCGGAACGAGCGGAATGTCATTCGTTGAGAAGCCGCCGTATTTCAGTTGCCCGTCAGGTAAACTGGGTTTGCTGTCGAGCATGTTTACTGATCCTGAATACAGACGCATGGGAATTGCCAAAGAACTGCTGTCACGGGTTGTTGAAGAAGCCAGACAATACGGATGCGGATATGTTCAGATCACTGCATCGGACATGGGAGTGCTGCTCTATACGGATTTTGGATTCGTTAAGAACGAAAATTTCATGCAGTACAAGCTGTAAGGCCGCCTGAAATAGTGCCACTTAACTAACCCGGAATAGCTTCCGATACTGCCGATTTGTACCGCCTTAATATCATTCTGTCAATTATTTCTGATATAATATCTGATGGAATAAGAAAGGGGGTAGATAGCATGGATCAGAAGGAAGCTATCAAGAAGTTAGAGGCTTACATCAAAGCTCTGAAAGAGATAGATCAGACAAAGGAAAACATCCGGGAAATGAAACGCAGGATCGACATGACTCCCGTTGCTCCCGTAAGGAAATACATGTTAGGACGATTTTTATGGCCGTTCCTTGTCGGTGCCACGATTGTCTTGCTGGTGCTTTGTTCAGTCGGGGATGCGATCTTTGCGACTAATCCTGATTCGGATATGGAAATGCTGTTTATCTTCGGACTCACGGGTGTATATATTGCCATTTCCATAGTTATTGCAAAGATTATCCAGAATAAGAAAAACAAGACTTTTGTTGATGAGCAGAAGATCATCAGAGATGACGAACGGGCGAGATGGGAAAAGCTGCTAAAGCAGTATGAAGATACATTGGAGAAGCAGGAAGCAGTCATAGAAGACATGGAACTCTACCTGCCCGGTGTATGCCGTAATGCCGAGTCTGCAAGTGTAATTAAGAATGCGATCAGACTTGGCCGTGCACAGACTATCGAAGAAGCTGTCAAGATTACGCTGGAGGGATAACATGGACAAGAATGAAATCGTTGTAAAGCTTGATGCATACATAAAAGCCATGGAACAGAAGAAAGAAAATGAAGATGAGATAAAGGATCTGGAGAGCAAGATCAGAACCTCGGTAGATTCTTCATATAATTACTCCTTAATAAGATTTCTCTGGCCATTTCTGGTTTTATATCCTGTGCTTGTGACATTGATCTCCGTTGCCATTGCCTTGCTTTTTAGGGTTGAGACACAGGGTGATATGTACTTCATCGTGCTCGTTAGTTTTGGAATTTACTTTGTTGCTTCGGTATTCATCGCAAAGGCATTGAGAAAGAAGAAGTGCGAGAAAGAATACAAGGAAAGGGTTTTGATAAAGGAGAAAGAAGACGGGATAAGGAAAAGGAGAATAGAAGATCTTGAGACTGAGAATAAAAAGCATCTCGAGGTCATTCAGGAGACCAAAGAGCTGTTACCCGCCAGTTGCAGAAATATTGAGTCAGCCAAAATGATCAAGACGTATCTGATAAAGGGTAAATTCGATACGATAGAAGAAGCGGTAGAATTCATATACTGAAAACAGAAGAGGTTACTTACAAAAAAGTAACCTCTTTTCTTTAGGCTGTACTGGGTTATAATTCGTAAAAAATCAGAAGAGGAACAGCTTATGAAAAAGATAGGTTTGGTAGGTGGAACAGGACCTGAGTCCACATTGATGTATTACAGGAAACTCAATGAAGAGATGGACAGATTAACAGGCGGCAGGGACATGCCTGAGATCGTCATTGAGAGCGTGAACTTCAGAAAAATGTGGGGATATGTCGAGAGAAATGAGATCGATGCTCTTGCAGAGTATTTAGAAGAAAAACTGGACTATCTTGCCAGGTGTGATGCTGAGGTTATTGCACTCACGGCCATTACCTGTCATGTCGTATACGATGAACTTGCCGATAGATTTGATAAGCCCATCGTAAGCATTCCCAAGGCTGTTTGTGATGAGGTCGTATCCAGAGGAATTAAGAAGATCGGTCTTCTTGGTACCATGTTCACGATGGAACGTGACTACATGAAGAAGGATCTGATCAATGCCGGAGTAAAAGTTTTCGTGCCGGGAGAAGACGACAGAAAGCTTGTTGCAAAGAGAATATTAGAGGAGCTTGAACTCGGAATAGTTAAGGAATCAACTCTCAAAGAACTCACGGATGTCATTAACAGAATGAAGACTGAGAATGGCATTGAGGGCGTTATTCTCGGATGTACCGAGCTGCCGGTAATACTTAACAGCGGTAACTGCCCTGTTGCATGTTTTGACGCTGTTGAAATACACATCAGAAAGCTTATCGAACTGGCGAAATAGAACCTGCTTTTCGACTTTTTTTGAATATTCTTTCGCAATAAGCATCACATCATTTCTGGTGTGTTGCTTATTCAACATTTGTAATTGACATTATCCATAGTTTTAATTGCGGTTGCCTGTGATAATGAAGCCATCAAACAAAAACACTTGCCAAACTAAGGAGGGCACAAAAATGAAAAAGACAATCGCAATCGCAGCAACCTCAGTTATCGCAGCATCCGCTATCGCACTCGCATGTTTCGCAGGATGCAACGCAAAGAACGATCATAAGCAGACAGTATCCGGTTATCTCGATCAGGAAGGTAATACTGTAGATGCCACAGTAGACATATCAGGCGGGTATTCTGCAGAATTTGCAAGAGGTGCAATCTATCTTAACGAAAAGGATGACATAAATGTGGCAATCGGAATGACACTCGACAAGGAGGTCTATGACGAATATTACGCCCAGGCGCAGGCTGATAAGGATCACAAGGAAGTAAACGGCGGCATCGTTTTCCAGGATGACGAACAGATGGGTTACCTTTGCCGGGTTGGTGATTCAGCATACTTCGCAGTTTTCTCACAGGAAGCTACAAAGGATCAGATGGAGTCCATCGCAAACCGCTTTACAGTAACCCCCGGTATTTGAATATGAAACGTTCACTCATAATGTACCCATTGCCAATTAAAAAGTAACTGCTCATTTTGAGATAGTTTCTTTATCCTATTATCCCCATACAAAACGCCTCTTCACCACCAGATGAAGAGGCGCTTTTGTATTGTTAATGAATGAACCGATTATGCTGCAGGTTTTACGATTGCCTGTGCTCTTGCGAGTGCATCGTCGATGTGAGGACAGAAGTTGTCTTTGCCGAGTTTTTCGTAGAAGCCGGCCTTCTGGATGACCTTCATTGGCTGTTCGTTTACATGGGACATTATGAGCTGAACACCTCTTGCCTGGCAGTCGTCGAAGAGGATCTCAAGATTCTTCATGGCTGTTGCATCAATGGTGCTTACGCTTCTCATACGGAGAACGAGAGCCTTTGTTCCTTCCTTGGGTGATATCTGCAGGATCTTGCCAGCCGTAGCAAAGAACATGGGTCCGTTGATCTCATAAACGAGAGTGTTCTCAGGGAGTACTCTGAGGTCGATGCTGTCAGGATCGTTCTCGGGATCGAAATTTTTCCAGCCTTCAACCTGTGTAACCTCGCTCATTCTCTTCATGAAGAGAACTGCAGCAAGGATAACACCTACTTCGATCGCAACAACGAGGTCGAAGATTACTGTAAGTGCGAAAGTGATGAGGAGAACGACGATGTCGCTCTTAGGTGAGCTCTTGATGAGCTTAACGAATCTTCTCCATCCGCTCATGTTATATGCAACCTGGAACAGGATTGCTGCGATGCAGGGCATGGGGATGAGCTTTGCATAAGGCATAAGAAATACAACTACGAGGAGAAGTGTTACTGAGTGAACCATGCCTGCGATAGGTGTGCGTCCGCCGTTCTTGATGTTTGCTGCTGTTCTTGCGATGGCGCCTGTAGCAGGGATACCGCCGAAGCATGCGGATGCGATGTTTGCGGCACCCTGGGCAACGAGCTCCATGTTGGGACGGTGCTTTGAACCGATCATACTGTCTGCAACTACGGCAGAGAGGAGTGATTCGACACCTGCGAGGAATGCGATCGTGATCGCATTTGTGAGCTGGCCTCTGAATGCATCGAAAGTAAACATTGAAGCGTTTACGCTGAGCATCGGAAGGCCTGCCTGGATATTCTCGAACTGCTTGCCGATAGTATTTACATCGAGATGGAAGATCTCAACGATTGCAGCTGTAACGATAACTGCGATGAATGAACCGGGGATCTTCTTTAAGAATTTCTGGCTGAGGCAGAGGATAACGAGTGCGAGTGCACCGATGAGAACTGCCTGGTAATTTGTTGTTGCAGCATTAACTACGAGAGCCTTGATCTTCTCGGCTGTCTCGATGGGTGTCTCGCCGTTCATATATTTGATTCCGGTGAAATCCTTGATCTGTCCGATGAAGAGGGTTACGGCGATACCTGCAGTAAATCCTGTTGTGATCGGATCAGGGATATATTTGAGGAGGCTTCCAAATCTGCAGAAACCCATGATGATCAGGATGACACCTGCCATGATGGTTGCAATGACGAGACCCTGCATGCCGTCCTTCATAACGATGCCGGCAACGATGGTTGCAAATGCTGCCGTAGGACCTGCAATCTGTACGCGGCTGCCTCCCAAGAAGGATACGATGAATCCTGCCACGATCGCTGTGTAGATACCTGCTTCAGGACCTACGCCTGATGCGATGGCAAGAGCGATGGACAGAGGCAGTGCGATGATAGCTACGATGATTCCGGCAACAATGTCCTTTACGAGCTGAGCACCGGAATAGTTCTTCATGACTGAGAACAGCTTTGGTTTAAATTCTTTCATAAGTTTCCCTCAATATTTCACCATGCTAAATTCAAACCACCGAATTATAAAAATAGGTGCATGCACTATCAATTATTAATTTGCACTAATATACGCGCGTTTTAAGATGGTTCCTATTACGAAGTGAGCAGATGTATAATAGCCATATCGGTGTGAAAACACTCGAAAGGGGATACGGAAATGAAATTTGAAACCAGAGAAATAACACTTAAGGACGGCAGAAAATGCCTTCTCACACCCAATTCGCCTGAATATGCTGAGGCCATGATCGAGTATCTGAAGCTGACTTCGGCAGAGACGGAGTTCCTGCTCCGCTATCCGGATGAAATTAAATTTACGCTGGACAGTGAGAAGGAGATCCTCGCGAGCCTTCTGGAGAATCCGTACTGCATCATGATGGCAGCCATAGTTGACGGCAAGGTTGCGGGAAATGGAAGCATCAACGGAATCGGTGAAAAGAGAAAGATCCAGCACCGCTGCTCGATGGCAATCGCACTCTATAACGATTACTGGAACCTGGGAATCGGCAGGGCCATGATCGATTACATGACAGAGCTTGCTGCCCGGATCGGGTGGAAGCAGGTCGACCTCGAAGTTGTTGCCGAGAATGAACAGGCCATAAGACTCTATGAGAAGTGCGGATTTGTAGCAACAGGCCGCCGGCATAATGCACTTAAGTTTGACGATGGCACATATCATGACGAGATACTGATGTATAAGGATCTGTAACATGACTAACGAAGATATCCTTAAGATAGCGATGGAGCAGTCTGCAGAGGACATCGGATGTAAGGCTGATGACTTTCGCGCAGACAAAAACGTCATCGTTCCGTTTGTCCTAGGACTTCACTCTAAGAAGTACTACAAGCTTCCGATAGGATGCAACTTTATTTCATACGGGAATAATGTCGTTGCGGCAGCTGATGAAGAAACATACGAAGCGGCAAAGGAATACATAAAGAAGTTCGAATTCTACCACTGCTTCGAGACGCCAAACATGCGCTGGCTGAATCAGCAATTGGAGCCTAAGGGTCTAACTGTCTGCTTTATGGCTGAATACTTTTTGCCCGACATGAAGAGATTAACGAACCTTCCGTGTGACTATGAACTCCGTGTTCTCGAGAAAACTGATTTTGAGGACCTGTATCAGCCTGAATGGTCTAATGCGTTGTGCAGCGACAGAAAGCAATTGGATGTGCTTGCTGTCGGTGCATACGATGGTAATAAACTTATCGGCTTGGCAGGGTGTTCTGCAGATGCGGACGAGATGTGGCAGATAGGCGTTGATATACTTCCCGGCTACAGACGGAAGGGTATTGCTTCATCATTAACTTCGAGACTTGCGACAGAGATACTTGTACGGGGTAAGGTCCCGTTCTACTGCTGCGCATGGTCGAACCTGAGATCAGTAAGAAATGCAGTAAAGAGCGGACTGTATCCGGCATGGACAGAGATGACTGTTAAGCCGGTATCAGTCGTTGATGAGATGAATTCATAGGCGGTGTTTATGAACGCGAAAACAATTATCACAGTACAGCATACAGAATCAGAACATCACCTCAATGGACATGCGGGTGCATGGGGAAACTGGTCCCTGACTGAAAAAGGAAGACAGCAGGCATTTGAGATAGGCAGGTGGCTCTTAAATGAGAAGTGTGATGAAGGATTCGTCATGTACTGCTCTGATTTGGACCGTGCTGCTCAGACAGCGGAAGAAATAAATAAGACAGTTCATATCACTCCGGTCTTCTCAGAAGTGATCAGAGAGGTGAATGCGGGTGCAGGAAACGGCAAACCGTGGGATTGGTATGACGAACACAAAAAGCCGTCAAACGGATACGATCCTGATTACAGACCTTTTGATGATGCTGATTCAGACAGAGATCTGTGGAACAGACTATATCCTTTTTATGAGCAGATAATTGAGAGCGACGATGCGAAGATCCTGATCGTATCACACGGATGCACACTGAGTTTTCTGCAGGCAATGTTCATGAGATTTAAGTTTGAAGATATGGCGGGCGCAAGGTTTAACGGAAGGTCCGGTTCGATATCTAAGTTTACGGTTGATGCCAACGGCAGAGTAACTGCGAACTATATTAATCACCGTCTGTGGGAGTGAGTTTTCGCTTGATGGTATAATGTGTGTGGAATGGTGATGGACATGAGAGGAGGGGACTCATGAAGATTGAACCTAAACACAATACAAAAAGACCTTCATATGCTGTTGTAGGTACGGCCTTTGTTGCTGCCACGATGCTTGTTACCGAGATGGAATTAAAGTATTACGATTGGTAAAAGTAAAGATGACCATCGGTGTAATACAGGCGAGCTCACAGGCCGAAAAGAATGAACTGATATATGACAGCGTAAAGACTCACGCTGCTGATTGTGATGTTATAAACTTCGGATGCACTCCGGATGAAGATAACCAATACAGTTATATCGAGATATCCATTCTTATTGGTCTTTTGCTGTCCAGCCAAGCTGTTGATTTTATTGTCACAGGCTGTTCTTCCGGACAGGGCATGATGCTTGCCTGCAATAATATGCCTGGTGTGCTCTGCGGTTATTGTCCGACCCCCAGAGATGCTTATCTTTTCGCGCAGATCAATAACGGTAATGCCGTTTCACTTCCTCTTGGAGAGGAATATACATGGAAAGGTTTTGAGAATATGGATCAGACTATTGCGGAGCTTTTCTCTGAACCTTTCGGGCAGGGATATCCGAAGAGTGAGGCTGCCCGCAAACTTGAAGATACCAGGCTGTTAAAGGCTATCAGAAATGATTCTCAGGTAAGTATGACGGATTTTCTGAAGAAACTTGATAAGCCTCTGCTTGATAAAATTCTTAATAAAAACAATGTACTTGAATACATAATTCAGAACGGCAAAGACAGGGAAATTGCTGCATTTTTAACAAACCGCTTTTAATTTACTTACAGTAATTGTAGTGATATCTTAACCGTGTTATTTTGACGGATAAGAGGAATTACTATGAAGAAATCTATTGCCGTAAAGGCTTTGTCAGCCGGACTTCTCGTTGCCATGAGTGTTTCTGTGGCATCCTGTGCAGGTGCTAAGCCCACTGAGGAAACAACAGAAGAGACAACCACCGAAGAAGAAACAGTTACTGAGACTTCCGAGGAAACAACCACCGAAGAGACAACGGCTGAAACTACACCTGAGAGCACATTGCCTCTTGTTAACCCTTATGAAGAGTTCATAGCAGGTTATCAGGAAGCAATCAAGGATCATACTGAAACATGGTATTACGGTCCCGGTGTAGATACATCCGATTACATGAATCTCGGACAGGGCCTGATCGTATCAGAACAGGGAGATCGCTTTAGTTACCTTCTTTACGATTTTGATAAAGACGGAGAGTATGAACTGGTCATAGGCAGCATAGCTATAGACGGCAACGGCAATGAGCACATTTTGATCGATGGAATTGTTGCTCTTGATGGTGACGGGTACAAGATCGTTGCAGCAGGCTGGACGAGATCAACTCTTGAATATGTAGGCGGCGGTTATTTCGTCCATGGCGGATCAGGCGGAGCCTCACTTCACTATGATGGTGTATATCAGTATGATGGCGCAAACAAGGAACTAGCCACAGTAGGAATGCTTGTTACGGAATATGAACATGTCGATGGCGAATTAGTAGCCAATTATTCTTATTTTGACAGTACTGATGCTGCATATCATGCTTTCCCTGCTTATGGCAACGAGAATGCCGTCTGCTTCGATAATGAAGCCAAGGCAAGGATGGATGCTGATATGACTAAGGCATACATGCAGACAAATGATATGATGGACTTAACCTGGATCCGGGTAGAATGCGTATAAGAGTTAAGGAATAAGTCATGGTTACATACGGAAAGATTATCGATAAGAATAAACCGAAGAAGGCTACTCATTTTATGCTTTTGAGTAAGGTTTTTCTTGTACTTGCCATGTGTGTTTACTATGCGATGGAGGTTATGATCTTTGTCCCCATTCTGGGCATCATGAACTCAATTCAGACTTTTGATTTCAACTGGCCCCTGATCGGATTCCTGCTCGTTGTTGCTTTCGCGCTGGGAATTACCGCGTTAGTCATGGCGATCCTTGGAGCAGCCAAAAAAGAGAAAGACAATACCATGGTTACCATTGTATTGAAGACTCTTATGATCCCGTACTTTGCAATCAATCTCTATTGCTGGTTCTGCCTGGTCAGCGGACTTATGAATCCTTTTCTGTTTATTGCCATTCCCGGCGTTGTCATTATCGGTGTGGCAGTTACATACATAATCATGCTGACCACGAGTCTTCCTGAAATTGTTTACATGATCATTTTCATGATCCGGCAGAAGAAAAGTCCGAAGAAACAAATGGTAGGAGGGATCTTCCTGTGCTTCTGCTTTTTCCTGGATCTTGTGGGAATCGTGCTGGTGCATAGATCTTATAAAGAGATAATCGAATCAAATAATTTCTGATTATTTATGACAGCCCTTCGGAAATGCTCCGGAGGGCTTTTTCATGCCCTCCCGGGCTGTTTGCGTACCGCTTGATATGTCCTGATGTACCACTTGGTTTCTAATGTATTGAGCTGCGATTTCAGGCCGATATAATGACCTCAAAACACAGGAGGACATGACAATGATCAACTCAGCAAATACAACAGTAATCAAGACAACAACAGACATCAATGAGCTCCGTCGTGAGACTCAGAAGATCCAGAAGAACGGTGCTCCGTTTATGTTAGCTTCCGTAATACTCTGGGCCCTGATCGCAGTGGTAAGGATCCTTCCCATCACACTGTATACGCAGAACCTCTTAACATTCTGCTGCTCAATGCTTCTGATCCCGTTCGCATTTATCTTCTCTAAGATCATCGGTGCTGATATCTTCAAAAAGACGGAAAACCCGATCAACAAACTGGGATTCCTCTGCACGATGAACCAGATGCTATACCTGCTTATCGTCATGTGGGCATTCTCACAGAATCCTGAAGTAATGGTAATGCTTTTCGCGATGGTTTTCGGAGGACACCTGCTGCCTTATTCATGGGTATATTCGAGCAAGACATATCTTGTGATGTCAATCGTTCTGACACTCGGTTCACTCATCGTTTTCAACGTATTCGGCGCATTCGTCATGTGCATCTTCGTAACCGTATGCCAGATAATTACATCAACATTACTTCTTGTTGAATGCAGGAAGAATGAAGCAAAAAGCAGGACCGCTGGATTATAATAGGGAATAAGGAGGATGTGCCGGACATGCCTTTGCGTAGCTCTGTCCGGCACTCCTTATAATCCGGGATAAGAGGTCTTCAATGAAAGTTACTGTCAAGAAAGATATTGAGTCAGGCACGCTTGTCGAGATCCACTGCAAAGAAGTTACTGTCGAGACAGAGCGGCTCCAAAGATACATCAGCCGTTTTGATGAACGCATTACGGGCACATCGAACGGACAGACTCATAACATTGAGATCAGCCGGATCCTTTACATTGAATCAGTAGACAAGAAGACCTTTCTTTACACTTCTGGCAGTGTTTATCAGGCAGACAAGAGACTCTATGAATTAGAAGAACTGCTTGATGAGAAGACGTTCTTCCGTTGCTCAAAATCCGTGATCGTAAACCTGGATAAGATAAAGAGTCTAAGACCTGAAGTTACACGCAACATCCGTGCAACGATGGAGAACGATGAAGTCATAGTTATTTCCAGAAGATATGCTGCTGCACTCAAAAAGCTCATCGGACTGGAGGGATAAGGATGGAAGATTTAAAAAGATTATTGGTTTTATTCAGAAATGCATTAGCGTTTTCTTTCGCATGGCTCGTATTGTGCGTTGCACTTGTATCGCTCTTCGGAGATGGTAATCTGACAGCACAGTTCCTGTTAAAAGTATTTGCATTATGTGCCTGGGGTTCTGTAAGCTTCGTGTTCTCTTTCTTTACGAACTTCATGAAGAAAAAAGGATTCATCTTTTGTCTTACGGTTTTCTTTCTGCTTTTTATACCGGTAGAAGTTTTGATGTTCTACTTCATGGGCATATTTGTCGGCGTCGGAACGCCCGCAATGTGGATGTTGCTCGGCGGCCTGATCGCAATCAGCTATGTGGGCTGTATCCTTATCGATGTTTTCGTTATGCGCAGGCGCGCCAAAGAATACACGGCAAAACTTATGGAGTATAAAACGCATACCTTAACTAAGCCTTAACTTGGTCTGAAATCCCTTGATAAAAACATATGCTGATGGCAAAATATTTGCCGGTATAGGGATTTTTCTACAGGAAAAATGGGGGTAATTGTATTATGTTGGAAGTTAAGAACGTAACCAAGCGTTACGGTAAAAATGTTGCATGCGATGATGTTTCTTTTACATTGGAACCAGGTTCGCTGACCGTTTTGCTCGGACCTAACGGTGCCGGTAAGAGTACGATCATCAAGTCTATCATCGGTTTTTTGAAGTTTCAGGGTTCTATTACCGTTAATGGTGTAAATAATAAGACAACCGAGGCGCGCAAGTATCTGGGTTATATTCCTGAGCTTCCGTCTCTGTATCCTACGCTTACGGTAATCGAGCATATGGAATTTATCGCCCGTGCTTATAAGCTTACAGATTACAAGGATCGTATAAATATGCTTCTCGAGCGTTTTGAACTCGATGACAAACGTAAGAAGTTCGGTGACGAGCTCTCTAAGGGTATGCAGCAGAAGCTGAACCTCTGCTTGGGACTGTTGCCTGATCCTGACATTATTCTTTTGGATGAGCCGATGCTTGGTCTTGATCCTCATGCCATTAAGGAATTAAAGCTTTATATTGAAGAGATGCGTAAGGCAGGTAAGACACTGTTTATTTCCACACACATCATCGACAGCGTTGACATGCTCTGGGACAGAACCATCATCATGCAGGGCGGTAAGATCCGCGCCAATGTTTCAAGATCTGAGATCGAGGGCAGCGGCAAGACATTGGAAGACCTGTTCTTCGAAGTTACGGAAGGCATCGAGAAAGAATCAGTCAGTTCAACGGCTGATGAGAGTGAGACTGCAGGAGAAACAAAATGAGACTGTTTTTCTATTACGTTACTCACTCACTTCTTAATACCCTTAAGAAGCTCCTTAAGACATGGGTTGCCATATTCCTCATCCTTATGGTCGGCGGCGGATTCATCGGCGGCATTATGGGTACGGTTATCTCATACCTGGATAAGGAACCTGAAACTGCTGTCGAGACTACGGTCGAAGGTGATGAAATCCTGTCCGATGAAGACGTGATTTTCGAGGCCGAACTGGATGCGGGATTCCTTGAGGAAAACATGGCTAAGTATGGTATCAAGACCGAGAATATTGTGGATATAGCAATCTCGGCTGTTTTCCTGCTTTTGCTTGCCACCAACGTCATTAATTCAAAGAGTTCAGGCAAGATATTCATGCCGGCTGACGTTCCGATGCTGTTTGCATCACCGATCAAACCACAGTCGGTACTGATGTTCAGGCTCACATGTTCACTCGGAACGTCACTGATCTTCTCGCTGTTTATGCTCTATCAGATCCCGAATCTGACGCTGAATGTCGGGTTGAGCTTATGGGGCGCAGTATCGATCGTTATCGTTTATATGCTTACACTCATGTTCAGTACGCTGATCCAGGTTGCACTGTATACATTAACATCCAAATTAAACAGTGCGTCTGAGAGTGTTAACAGGATCCTGATAATTGCATATGCACTTATAGGACTTGGATTTGCAGCATATATTACGGTTACCAGGCAGGATCTGGTTCCGGCATTGTTCGGATACTTCGGTAATTCTTCTACACACTGGGTACCGTTCTGGGGATGGCTTAGAGGTTTCTCTTATAATGCCTGCATCGGAAATTATTTATGGTCTGTAATCTATCTCGGACTCTTCATCGCAGCATGTGCTCTCGTAATCTTCTTTATCTGGAAGATGAAGGCTGACTTCTACGAGGATGCGATGTTCGCAGCTGAGAAGAGGGCAGAGCAGATTGAGAACGCAAGACGTTCATCAAACGGAGCTGCTGTTATCCGTGACAAGGAACGTAAGGGTTCAATCGACCGTGAAGGATTCCATTATGGTTATGGCGCGAGCGTTTTCTTCTACAAGGCTGTATTTAACAGATTCAGATTCGCTAAGCTCAAGATCTTCTCAACAACGATGATCGTTTATATCTTGACGTCTGTTTTTGTATCTTACCTTGCACAGAGATTTGTTACGGAACTGAACGGATTGGAACTGTTTATCATTCCGGCTGCAGTACTTGGCGTTATGGTTTTCTACCGTACGCTCGGCGACCCGATCAGAGAGGATACATCACGCGAATTCTTCCTTCTTATCCCTGATAAGAACTATCTGAAGATCGCTTATTCGCTCCTGGGATGCCTTGCAGTTACGGCGATTGACCTTCTGGTTCCCATGATCATTGCTGCAATAATGCTCGGAACAAATCCGGTAACGGTGATCGTATGGTTCCTGTTCATACTTTCGATCAGTTACTTTGCTAATAACGTCGGCACTTTGATCGCACTCTCCATTCCCGGAGAATCTGCAAAGACCATCAAGACGATAGTGCAGATGCTGTTCATGTATTTCGGCCTTTCACCTGCGATTGCGGCAATCGGTATCGGCGTATTCTTTAACCAGCTTACAATAGCGATGATCGTTGGAGCAGTCTTCAACTGCATTATCGGATTCCTGGTATCGCTCCTCCTGCCGCTGTTCCTGGGCAGGAAATAAGGGTAACTTATCATTCTGATATTAGAGGCTGTCTCTCCGGAGGCAGCCTTTTTGTCAGGATTGGAATGAATATCGCGCAAAATTTCAGTCAATGAAACAGCCGGAAGCAAATCAGCTTCCGACCTTGATATTACTGGATTTGTAACATTGTTACCCGAGGGTTTCGGATGTTATTCCGGTGTTTCCGGCCGCAGTCCGGGCCAGTACGACATCCTTTGTATCTTTAAACACGTCGAATTCCATGCCGATGATCAGATCGTCGTAGTAGTTGTAGAAGAGGATGACATAGTATCCGTCTTCGAAGATCTGGTCGGCGGTGTAGGTGACATGGATCTCGGTGGGGTTGTGCTCAGTGATTTTGTCAGAACGGTAGAGGTGAGTCCACTCAGGAGATGTCTCGATCGAGACTCTGTATCTGTACTGCCAGATGTATTTGCTGGCTTCTTCGTTCAATACTAGGACGATCTCAAAAGTATCCGTCGCATAATAACTCTCAGTTTCTTCATCATAGCCCGGACCTGTCAGATAGATGTCGTCTACCATGTCAAAGATGCTGATATAGTTGAGTTTTGTATCAGTATAATCGTAGAGGACAGTCAGCATGTCAGATTTCTCAAGGAAGAATTCGTTATAGTGTTTCTGGAATTCGAGCCTGAAGGTGAAATCTACGGTATCGGTTACGTCACCGAGTACTGTATTGAAATCTCCCGGATTAATGAAGCCGTCCTTTATCTCGAATACTTTATGGTAATCCTTGTATGAGAAAGTGACGTCGACACTGCTCTTGCCCAGAATGGTGGATGTATAGCTGTCTTCATCAATCTCATAAGTTATTGTTGAAGCGATCATGTTTTTTACGAGTTCTTCTTTTGTGGCCTGCTCCGTGCTCTCATCTATGACGGGCATGGCCTGTCCGAGCGCTTCAGGTTCGATCGAGCAGTATTTCTTAAGTGACTCGTAATCGCAGTCGGCAAGTGCCTCGGCTATGTCTTCAATGGTATCGAAAACTCCGTCCTGCAAACTCGACGGCTTATCTGCCGGTTCTTCGTCATCGTCGTCATCAAACGGACTCGTAGTCTGAACCGTTGACTTACAAGATGCCAATGTGAGTATATTGGCCAAAATCAGTAAAGTTGCTATTACCTTTCTTTTCATGTCCTATCCCTTCCGATGTCAGTGTACAAAACCATCTTTTTATCCTCAACCAATCCCAAGTTGCGATTTTGCTACTTGAGGTATACAATCGTGTCGCTATGTTAGAAAGAATAAAGAAAGACCCGGTTTTGTTTATTTCAGGAATACTCGCCGTAGTATCCTGCTTTTTTGTGTTCCCGGATTTGGAATACATCGGTTACGTCGATTTCCGTGTCCTTGCTATTCTTTTCTGTATGATGCTCGTTGTGTCCGAGCTTGTTTTGCTCGGTGTTTTCGATAAACTGACTAACAAACTCCTCTCTAGAATCCACTCTTCAAGAATGGTATCCCTTATTCTCGTATGGCTTGCATTCTTCATGGGAATGATCCTTACCAACGATGTAACTCTCGTTACTCTGGTGCCTTTTGCGATCGCGCTGATGAAATCATTTGACGACAGGAAGACGCTGACTTTTACATTGATCCTCATGACCGTCGCGACCAATCTGGGAAGCATGCAGACGCCTATCGGTAATCCGCAGAACATCTATCTTTTTACGCACTACCAGATGGAGATCGGACCTTTCATGTTACTCCTGCTTCCGTATTCGTTGTGCTCGCTGATCCTCGTTACGATTGCCGTCTTTATTCTCTGCAAAGATATGAAGATACAGCACGAGAAGGAGAAGGAAGAGAAGAAGATACCTGCCGTAAAAGTTGCTATCTGCATCGTGCTTTTCATCCTGAGCCTCCTGGTCGTATTACGTGTTATTCACTTCATGATCGCACTCGGCGTTCTCGTCGTTGCAATGCTCATCATGGATCGAAAGGCTTTCAAGGGTGTAGATTATACGCTCCTTATCACATTCGTTTTCTTCTTCGTGTTCGTTGGAAACATGGGAAGGATAGATGCTGTCTATGACGTGATCTCAAGTATCGTCGAGAAGTCTCCCACGCTCACGGCAATTGTTTCGTCTCAGGTTATCAGCAACGTTCCGGCTGCTCTTTTGCTGTCTGCATTCACCCAGAATGGTGAAGCTCTCATTATCGGGACAAACCTTGGCGGTCTGGGAACGCTTATTGCGAGTATGGCAAGTCTCATCACTTACAAGTTCCACGCTGCGCTCCCCAAAGCAAAAGAGAAGTCAGTCAGCTATGTCGGTGCATTTACTGTCGTAAACATCATCTTCCTGGCAGTGCTTCTTGGATTGTATTTTCTTATTGGTCACCTCTTTCCTTAAGAATATTTTTCTTCAAACTGATTAAGTACTCTTTTGAGCCCGCTGTCTAAAATAAGCTTTCCTTTGCTTACGATATGAGCGGGTATCTCGCCGTAGTATGCTTCCGCAATTCCGCCGGCGATCGCCGCTATCGTGTCGCTGTCTCCTCCAAGGAATATTGCTCTTCTGATACAGGATTCGTAATCATCCGTTTCAAAAAAAGCTTCTATGGCAGGTGGTACGGAATAAGCGGAACGCGAGTCGAATTTGTATGTCGGCCTTAAGCTCTCGATCGTCTCAAACTTCATTCTGAAGTCCTTTTCCAGACGCGATTTGATCTCGGCTTTTGTCGTGCCTTTGCGTGCAAGGAAAACTGCAAGTGCAACTGCCTGCGCGCAGGAGATTGCTTCACGGTGATTGTGAGTAAAATGGCAGCTCTCGCGCACCTGCCTTAAAACTTCATTCTCATCGTCGAATGCCCATCCGATCGCAGATACTCTCATTGCTGCTCCGTTTCCGAAGCTGTGCTGGATCTGAAGGGAAGAACTGCCTGCCCATTTCCTGAACATGGTTCCGAAGCCTGCATCAGGATAACGGTTATAGTAGGCCTTGATGTGCTGCGCATAGCATTTGCCAGGGTGGTTGTCGCCCATGTTGAGTATTGCTTCTGCAATTGCAACAGTCAGCACAGTATCGTCCGTAAAGCGCGCATCTCTGGGGAACAGCTCGAAGTCTTCTGACTTAACGTTGTGCCATTCGTAATGAGATCCTATGATGTCGCCGAATACTGCGCCGTACATGTTCTTTCTCCTATTTATTGTCAGCTTGTAATGCTGATTACTGCATCCAGATTTGCTACTTCAACGGTTATTCCGTAATATCCCGGATCTACGGTGATGCCCATCTTAACCGGAACTTTTCCGTCGTTGATCTTCTTGGTAGTGACCAGAACCTCGTGAAAGGTAGGAGTCATGAGAAGGTATCCCGTGCGTCCTGTTTTCTCGAAGAATTCCTTAGCGCGTTCCTCTGTAGAGAACACCGGAAGGTAAGCGGTATTGTTGGGAGCAGGCAGCAGGAACAGTTTTGAACCGCCGTCCTTGTGATCACCGAAAGGTGTCGAATGATAAACTCTTACCTTGCCGAATTCACGAAGGAACTGGGCGTCGCTTATCTCTTTTTTCTCATGCTGGCTAAGCAGAAATAAAGCCAGATTGTCATTGTTTGCCATAGTTTTCTCCTCGACTTATCTATTCATTTTTTATGTTTTTCTTTGCGAGTTTGTGCCAGTTTGTAATGCCGACAAATGCTTCGATAAGATAGATCGTTTTCTTTGTCACGTAGACCGGATCTCCCTTTAAGACATACTGGCCGACTGCGATTATGTCAGTGATGATCCACCAGCCGTACTGCTCTTTGTATCTTAATGCTTCGAGCGTGCTCGCTACGATTCCGATAGCAAAGATGGCTGCGTCGATCCACTTCATTGCCGTGACGTTCCAGCCGAATTTTGTCGCGAACTTCATCCAGGTATCGCCGGCCCAGAAGCTCAGCACATAGTAGACAAGAACTGTGAGTGCAATGATGACCGCAGTAACGAGAATGTGCTGCCACCACTTGAGTTCTTTGGATTTTGCAAGGAGTTTATCGTCGTTGTCCTTGTGTTTGTACCAGTTGATCCAGCTGTAAATATTCAATGGTGTGTATACGATAGCTTCAAGCCAGAATGTTGCCCAGATTCCGAAGTATGCCAGATAGATTGCAAATACGATCGTGTTTATCATGGCGAAAGGGAAGTTCATTCTGTTTGCCTTGGCGCAGAAGAATACGCACATGATGCCGCACAAACCGGAGATGAAGTTGATGATTGCAAGCCATTGTGGCGTGCCTTCCTGCGGTTCGATCGCATAGTAGATGGAGATGCCGAGCATGATGATGCACATTACTATCTCATACCACTTAAGGCTCTTGAATGCCTGTCCTATCTTTACTATTAAGTTGGCCTCTTTTTCCTTTTTGTTTATTGTTATACCATCCATTTCTTTCTATCCTCCAATAATTCCATTGCCCTTATCATCGTGCTGCTGATGGGGTAGGTGATACGCTTCTCATCCACGATGATGTGTTTTGCTTCAGGGTACGCGCGTGAGAAGTATGCTCCGTAAGAAGGTTCGCTTGAATAAACGTAATCCATGTGCGGTACATAGTGTCTTACGAGCGGTGTCTCTTTATCCCAGTTTTCTGATCCGTCAGGATCTCTTAACGGGTTGTCATCGATTATGTGATATTCGACGTTGGGGTAGAGAGCGCATACCTTTTCAAGTTGGGCTATGCGGGATTCGACGCTCAGCATTTCCTCGTGATGTGTTTTGAGGATCTCGAGCTCATCGTCTCCGTTGATGAACATTATTACTACCACGTGATCACACATTCTAGCGGCGGTGTCGATGCAGTAAAGGTGACCTTTATGCATCGGCATGAATTTTCCGCCGTAGAATCCGTGTATCTGTCCCATGGTTATTCCCTTACATTAACTTTATATAACCTGGCCGGTTTTCCTTTTGATATGAGTGTCCTCTCCAGATCGGTGACTTTGCCTGTTGAGACGTAATCTCTCAGGAAAGTCTTGCGGAAATTCGGCAGGTCCAGTGATTTGTTCTTTATGGTCTCGTAAATTCTCTTAAGTTCTGAGATGGTGAATTCATTCTTGTCTTTTAACAGATTGAATGCATCATCTTCGTAGTCTATGCGGTTACGGAGTCTGGTGATCGCCATTTTTATGATCTCGCTGTGGTCGAATGCCAGATCGCTCTCTTTTATTGTCAGTTCGTCGTTTGTAAAGAGAAGTCCGTCAATGTCGTACTTTATCTTAAAAAGCTTTGCATCCTTTGCATCGTCACCCGCATGAATATCGAGTTTATGTTTCGGTACCAATGCGGTGTAGGCAACTGATATGACTGTCATTCTCGGATCTCGTCCCGGGTCGCCGAAGGTGTAGAGCTGCTTTAAGTAAACGTTGTCGATGTTTGTCTCTGTCTTAAGTTCTCTTGCAGCCGCTTCGTCTATTGATTCTTTACCGGGTTGAAGGAATCCGCCCGGAATTGCCCAGCAGTCCTTGAACGGGTGTCCGCCTCTCTTGATGAGCAGTATGCAGAGCTCGTCTGAGGAATCCAGTGTGAATATTACAATGTCAGCGGTAACTGACGGACGCTCGAAGCTTGACGGATCATACTTCTTAAGGAAATCCATCTCTTCTTTTGATGATCGTTTCGTATTCATACCCTTTCCTCCCTCTGTGGTATTTATGACCACTTGAATTATGGTACAAAATACCATAAAAGTCAACAGGAACTTTCAGATAAATATCGATTGGCAATAATTAGCCCCTCGAAGGCTTAAGCCGGAGCTTATTCTTTCGAGGGGCAGGGGTCTACCTTGTCTGTTTAATTATGTGTATCTTGCATAGTAACTGATGTCATTGTTAAGGAGCCTCATGATTTCAGCCTTCTCTTCATCAGTCAGGTCTTCTGACTGAATCCCGCGCTCGAAGTCAGCATAGAGCTTCTCTGCTTCTTCTCCGGCACCGAGTCTTTTGGCGGCAACCATCTTGAAGAATGCGATGCTTCTTCTGATTCTTAAATAATGAGTCATATTGACGGATTCTCTTCTCGCAGCGAAAGCCTTTACTATGCCTTCGCACCAGTCGCAGATCTCATAGGTTTCTTCTTTGCTCATGTTGTACCAGCCGTAATCCTGGGCGATGGTGTTGAGGAAACTTGATACCGCGTCGAAGAGGAGAACGGAGTTTTCAGCGATGTCGTCCTTCATCTTCTCGAAGCCGCTCTCAAAGAAGGTGAGTTCCATGCTAATCTTCTCCCTGACTCTGCCGGTGGCGATGCTGGGGAGAACATTGATGTGTTCGCGTGCATTGTCAAAATCCTTCATATGGATGTAGATCCATGCAACCGCGTTATGTGCTTTCTCTATAAGGATCTTGTCATTGCAGTGGCTGATCAGATAAACACCTTTGCGGATGGCATCTTTGCAGAGTGTCTGGATGTGTTCCTGATCATCAGGAAAGCGGTTCTCGATCGAGGTGTCTGCGTACATGCTGAGGTTGGCAGTTTCTTCCGCGTAATCCTTGATGATCTCGAAACATCCCGGATTAAGTGTTGTCTCTGTGGAGAGATACTCGCTTACTTTGAGAGATGCTTTCGCTCTGTCTTTTTCTTCGCCTCGAATGGAAGTAACCGTTTCTTTTACTCTGGAGATGATCTCTTCGTTCTCTGTGATCGAATCGTATCCGAGGAGCGCATCCGTGCTAACGCCGAGGACCTGTGCCAAGGGTATCAGCATAGATACATCTGGCAGACCTGATTCAGATTCCCACTTGCTGATCGCCTGGGGAGTGATGTTCAGAAGGTCGGCGAGTTCTTCCTGTGTGAAGCCTTTATTCTTACGGTATGTCTTAATATTTTTCCCTAATGTTGTTCCCATATTGCGTTTGCCTCCTGTGTTTGTTCCGGATATATCAGAACGTCTGCTGTCAACGTGCACGAGTGAGTGGAATGTTCTGTAACATAGCCAAATGATAACTTTGATGAAGACGTAATACAAACAACGTGCAGTTGAGACGAACTCAACTGCATAAGAGAACAAAACCGAAAACGAATTGAATAAAGCCCGGCTTGAGTTGTAAGCCGG
>Ga0265298_10000517_pt1 | contig 57308 bp, 56 predicted proteins | sample AusTroGonzalo_MG_3_FD_193486 | JGI IMG/M metagenome (GOLD analysis project Ga0265298, IMG submission 193486) | Bovine rumen microbial communities from tropical cattle in Woodstock, Queensland, Australia - Gonzalo_01 | ecosystem: Host-associated > Mammals > Digestive system > Stomach > Rumen ... | reverse complement strand
CGTTGGTGTAGAGTTCCTCTAAAGCCGCATTATCGAATTCAATATTCATTGTCTTTATTCATGTCTTACGGGTGCAAAGATAAGAAATAATTTGCGAATAATTATCATTTTTGCGAATTTTTCTCATCTTTAGCACACACTTAATGAACAAAACCTATTGCAGAACTCCACTCCTGCCAAGAGCAGACGGCAGGAGTGAAGTTCTATTATTGAGAGTGACTTTCAGGCGATGGTGGTCAGTCGGTTGTCGGCAATGTCGTACATAACGGGATGGGCGAAACTGATGGTCTTACCGTCAAAGACGGCTGAGACGTTGACACCGCGACGTTGGAACTCGTCGATGAGTGCCTGGTCGTGGTAGGCACGCATACTTGTCCAGCCTCGATGGCCTATCAGGGCGTTGAAAACGGTTACTAACTCGGGGATTTGCATGTCTGCGAACTGCAGGGCATAGCGAATGTAATAAATGTGTTGTTGCATAATTTGGAATGTTTTTGAAGTTAATACTACCACATCGTACTGACCACCGTGGCTTCCAATGCTCGGTTGGCGAGTCCATCCGAAGATGACTGCTCTTGATGTTTCTGTTGCAATGATACAAAGAAAAAATGAAAGAAACAGTAAAAATAATGCATTTTTCTTGGTCGATGGCAAATTATTACGTATATTTGCCATCGAAATGATGGCACAATGCCAGCATATTGAAGACAAAAGAAAAGAGATTATGGCACAATCAGCAGTTACAGTCAGAATGGACTCTGAAATGAAAATGCAGTTTGACGCACTCTGTGAACAGTTCGGAATGAGCGCCAACACCGCTTTCAACATCTTTGTGAAGGCGGTGATAAGAAGTCGTAGCATTCCCTTTACCATCAAGGGTTCGTCGAATGCACTAGACTTGTTTATGCAGCAAAGGAGCGCTGCGGAGTTGAGTAAAGAGCCAGAACTCTCGCTGGATGAAATCAACGAGGAGATTCGTGCTGCAAGGGAAGACATTCGCAAGAGGAAGGGCAAGAAAGTATGATATACGCAGTTATTGATACCAATGTACTGGTATCTGCCCTTATCACTCACAATTCGCTGTCGGCAACGGCTAAGGTTGTGAGGCTATTGCTTGATGGTGAGTTTACGCCCTTGTATGAAAGCAGTATCATTGATGAATACCAGGAGGTGCTTCATCGTGCAAAGTTCAAGCTTGTGCCTGGTGTTGCAGATGCATTGATTTCGTTCATCAAAGAACATGGAATCGAGACACCGAGGACGTCTTTTCAAGAATCCATGCCCGACGAGGATGATCGTGTGTTTTATGAAGTATCATTGAGTGTTGATGATTCTTTTCTAGTTACTGGCAACTTCAAACATTATCCTCAGACACCTAAGGTTATTAGTCCTGTCGACTTTTTAAAAGTAATAATGGATTCGAAAGAGTAATAAGCCACTCTTGAAAATAAATTATAGCTATAATTGAAGAAAAAATAGCTATAATTCGCAAAATTATAGCTATAATTTGATTTTAAATTCTGGCCATTATTTTTCAAATTTTGGCCAAAATTCAATTAATTCTGGCCAAAATTCATTTTAACAGCATCAGTATATCGATGTAGAACGACTACTATCACAACATATTTTCAAGTATCTCTACGGCCAAAGTGATATCCTCAAGAAAACGATGATGCTCACGCAGGAAATCAGCCTTGCCACCACTAATGGCATCATACAGTTCCCTACTCATACCATCGGCATAATCAGCAATAGCCATCTCTATGTCGTCCTTCTGCCAGTCGAGCGTGGAATGAACATATATCCGTTGCTTCTGGTGCATGAAACTATAGGCCGTCTCTATACTGTCTTTCGTTATCATCTCAATTATCATATCCTACAGGGCGGAATTGGCGTTGCTGCTCGCTATACACGAATCCATGTCCTAACAGGTAGTTCTTTATATCCTTGGGTTCTGTATTAAAGTTGTAGCATAGTGATTCCAACGTATCAAACTCCTCGTCGCGAAGAAGCATATTGACACTTGAAACCAGTATGGCAGGGTCTTTGGGCAAATAATCCATTATACATTATTTTAAAATCCACCTGCAAAGGTAGCCATTATTTCTCTTTTTTTTGTAATTTTGCACCTATAATTAATAATAAGACCATTTAGTTTCAACAATTACTATGAAAGTAAAGATTCAAACCATGCTGGGCGACATCGTTGTTCGCCTATACGACGAGACTCCTATCCATCGCGACAATTTCGTTAAACTGGTAAAGGAGGGCTATTACGATGGCACATTGTTCCATCGTGTCATCAAGAACTTCATGATTCAAGGTGGTGACCCCGATTCAAAAGGTGCACCAGCAGGTAAGATGCTGGGCGTTGGCGGTCCTGACTATACACTTGAAGCTGAGATCAAGGACGGTCTGTTCCACAAGCGTGGCGCACTGGCTGCCGCCCGTCAGGGAGACGAGGTGAACCCCGAGCGCCACAGCAGCGGTTCACAGTTCTATATCGTCTGGGGTGACGTTTACAACGAAGGACAGCTTCGTCAGTTCTCCAAACAACTGAGAATGCAGAAAGTACAGGATGCCTTCAATGCTCTTGCCAAAGAGCATCGCGACGAGATCATGCAGATGCGCCGCGACAGGAATCGTGCCGGACTGCAGGAGCTGCAAGACAAGCTGGTAAGCGAAGCAGAGGCTAAGGTTGGCAAGGCCGGACTGACCGACGAGCAACTGAAACTGTACTCTACCATCGGCGGTACGCCTCATCTCGACGGTCAATACACGGTATTCGGAGAAGTCGAAGAAGGTCTTGACGTCGTGGAAATGATACAAAGCTCGGCTACTGGTCGTGCAGACAGACCTTTGGACGATATTGACATGAGAATGGTTCTTTGCGATTAATGCCTGAGCCGCAGCGAACATACATAGCCATCGACCTGAAGTCGTTTTACGCTTCAGTAGAGTGTGTGGACAGAGGGCTCGATCCCCTGACCACCAATCTTGTGGTGGCCGACGAGAGCCGCACGGAGAAAACCATATGCCTGGCCGTAACACCTTCGTTGAAGGCTTACGGCATAGGCGGAAGGGCTCGTCTCTTCGAAGTCTATCAGAAAGCAAAAGGAGTGGACTTCATCATTGCCAAGCCTCGCATGGCTCACTACATAGATGTGAGCACCAAGATTTACAGCATCTACCTGAAATACATTGCGCCTGAGGACATTCACGTTTATTCCATCGACGAGGTGTTCATGGACGTAACTGCCTATCTCGCATCCTACAAGATGACGGCTCACGAACTGGCCATGACCATGATTCGCGACGTACTGAAAGAAACTGGTATTACTGCCACAGCAGGAATTGGCACCAACCTCTATCTTTGCAAAGTGGCAATGGACATCGTTGCCAAGAAGATGCCACCCGACAAGGATGGTGTACGTATTGCTGAGCTCGACGAGATGTCGTATCGTCGTCAACTGTGGGACTATCGTCCCATTACAAAGTTCTGGCGCGTAGGTAAAGGCATTGCCGAGAAGTTGGCCAAGCATGGCATAGAAACGATGGGACAGGTTGCCCGTCAGTCGGTGTTAAGCGAGGAATTACTATACAAGCTCTTTGGGGTCAATGCAGAACTACTGATAGACCACGCATGGGGTTGGGAACCATGTACCATGGAAGCCATCAAGGCCTATAGACCAGAGACCAACTCGCTGAGCAGCGGACAGGTTCTGCAGGAGCCCTACTCTGCTGAGAAAGCGCGTGTAGTAGTGCAGGAGATGGCCGAGGCGGTGGCTCTGGACCTGGTCAGGAAACGTCTGACCACAGACCAGTTAGTACTTACCGTGAGCTATGACGCCGAATGTCTCACACACCCCGACATTCGCGAGAAGTATCATGGCGAGATAACCATCAATCACTATGGCAAAGCTGTTCCTAAGCATGCCCATGGCACCTATAGTTTCAGTACGCCGACATCGTCTTCGCGTGTCATCATGGATGGTGCAACAAGTATTTTCGATCGTTGTGTCAATCCCGACTTACTGATTAGAAGACTTAATCTTACTACGAACCATGTAGTGCCGGAAGTCTCCATCATGCCACAACAAGGCACAGCCCAACAACTTGACCTTTTCACAGACTACCAGGCTCTTGAAAGCCAAAAGCAGAAAGAACAAAAAAGACTGGGAAAAGAGCGCAAGCTTCAGGAGGCTCAGCTAAAAATAAAACAGCGCTTTGGCAAGAATGCCATTCTAAGAGGATTGAACTTCAAGGAGGGGGCCACAGCCAAAGAACGCAACAAACAGATTGGGGGACATAAGGCGTGACAAGTTGAAAGGTGAAAGTTATGGATCGTTACGAAGATATTATCAATAAGCCACATCACGTATCGAAGCGACATCCGCAGATGTCGATGTGGAACCGTGCCGCACAATTCGCTCCGTTTGCGGCTTTAACAGGCTATGATGCTGCTATTGCCGAAACGGAGCGGTCAATAGAAAAATAAGGTAATTATTATTCTACGTTTAGCTTCACAGATGACACACGACGACTGTCTGAGCCTATCATGACATCAAACGTTCCGGGCTCTAAGACGCGCTGGCCTTCTGCATTGTAATATTCCAGTTGTTCGCGGGTTATCAGGAAGGTCACCTTACGTGTCTCGCCTGCTTTCAAGTGAACACGCTGGAAACCTTTCAACTCTTTTACAGGACGAGCTACCGACGCTGCCTGATCATGGATGTAGAGCTGAACAATCTCATCACCATCTTTCTTTCCCGTGTTTGTAACCATCACACTTGCTTCCACACTACCATCGGCACTCATTGCGTTGCTGCTGAGAGCCACGCCAGAATAGTCAAAGGTGGTATAGGTCAGTCCGTATCCGAAAGGATAAAGGGGGTCGTTGCGCAGTTCCAGGTAGTTACTCTGATACTTACGGTAGTTATCAATGCCCTCTGGCACCGGACGACCTGTGTTCAGATGATTATAATAGAGAGGCACCTGACCAATAGCCTGGGGCATTGTAACAGTCAGACGTCCGCTGGGAGCTACATCTCCGAAAAGCACATCGGCAATGGCATCGCCAGCCTCTGAACCAGCAAACCACACGTTCATGATGGCGTCAACATGTTGCTGTTCCCACGTAAGTACGGTAGGACGACCAGAGAAATGAAGCAGCACAACAGGTTTACCCAGTTTCACAAGCTCTTCAAGCAACTCGCGCTGAGCATCGGGCATCTCCAGCGTGGCACGACTTGACGACTCTCCCGAGAAATCGGCACACTCTCCCATCGCACAAACGATCACATCTGCCTTCTTGGCTATCTTCAATGCTTCGGACTTAGCCTGAGCAGCATCCACACGGGGGATGGTCTTGCCAAACTCTGCGGCTTTCTGCAAAGCAGCATCGTGTGTCAGATTACAACCTTGGGCATAGAGCAGCTTTCCTTTGGGCAAACGACGCTCCAGCGATTCCTTGATAGTGGCATAGCGATCGGGCGTATAGGCCACGCACCAAGTACCGGCGATATTTGCACGGTCGTTGACCATCGGACCTATCAGCGCAATAGACTTATCTTTTGCCAAAGGCAGTAAATCGTCTTGATTCTTCAGAAGAACGAAGGTCTCGGCAGCCATTCGTCTTGACGCTGCGCGGTGTTCATCGGTATAGATATCCTTAGCTCTGCGCTTGGCATCCAAGTGGCGATAAGGATCATCGAAGAGGCCCAACTTCCATTTGGCTTCCAACACACGGCGACAAGCCTGGTCTATATCTGCCATCGTTACTGAACCATCTTTCAGTGAGGCTGCAAGTGTTTCGATAAAACCATTTGAACACATGTCCATGTCGGTACCTGCCTTCAAAGCCTTGGCAGAGTTGCTCTTCAGGTCACCAAAGCCCCAAGAAGTCATCTCGCCTATAGAGCCATAGTCTGTTACCACAAAACCATTGAATTTCCATTGGTCGCGCAGCACATCGGTAAGCAGCCAGCGATTGGCTGTGGCATGCTGGCCATCCACGATATTGAAGCTCGACATATAGGAACCGGCGCCAGCCTCAGCAGCAGCCTTGTATGGTGGGAAGTACTGGTTGTACATACGCAGACGGCTCATGTCAACGGTATTATAATCGCGACCGGCCTCAACGGCACCATAAAGGGCATAGTGCTTCACACATGCCATCACATGGTTGGACGACAGTTTCTGGGCATTGGCTGTTTGTCCTTGATAGCCTCTGACATAGGCTTTCGCCACCTCGCTGCCTAAGAACGGATCTTCGCCTGCGCCCTCAGCAATACGTCCCCAACGGGCATCCACACAGATATCCACCATAGGAGAGTAAACCCAGTTGATACCATCTGCTGATGCTTCACGGGCAGAGATACGTGCCATCTCTTCAATGGCCTTCATATCCCATGAGCATGCCAGAGCCAGAGGTATGGGGAAAATCGTCTCATAACCATGAATCACGTCCATTCCGACAATGAGAGGAATACCCATACGTGACTTCTTCACAGCGATATCCTGCAAGGCACGAATCTTATCAACTCCTTTCAAGTTGAACACACCGCCCAACTGTCCGTTGGCTATGCGTTGTCCAACCTCGGTATCCACTGCTCCACCCGTGACAATCTCATCACTGGCTGGTGCCAGGTTCAACTGTCCCAGTTTCTCTTCCAGCGTCATCTTGCTCATCAACTGATTGACGAAAGCATTCATGTCGCCCTTCTGTGCCTGCATAGAGAGGCACAGCACACTCATCGCTATCAACAGAAAAGTTTTCTTCATATCAACATTTAGTCTTTCAATTCAAACGAGAATTTCGCAGAGATATTGTCTGATGCATTTCCAATTAATGCCTCAAAAACGCCTGGTTCTGCTTTCCAACTATGAGAAGCTTCATCATAGAAGCTTAGCTCCTCACGACCTACCGACAGCGTAACAGTCTTTGTTTCACCTGGCTGCAGGAACACTTTCTGGAAAGCTTTCAGTTCTTTCTTGGGGCGATCAACCGAACATTTCTTATCGCTGATGTAGAGTTGCACGACCTCTGCGCCAGCTTTCTCGCCAGTATTACTTACACTTACATTGAAATAGAACTTGCCATCGGCACCTTCATTCCATGACTTTCCCTTCAACTGGAACTGCGTGTAGCTCAGTCCGTGGCCAAAAGCAAACAGAGGTTTGATGTTCTGTTTCTCCAACCAGCGATAGCCCACATAGATGCCTTCTTTATATTCCTCATCGATGACATGTTCATCCTTGCGCCAAGTGCCAGGATAGGTTTCCAACGCATGTGCGCCACAATCATTCAACTGCTTGTACCATGAGAAAGGCAGCTTGCCACTGGGATTAACCTTACCCGTCAGGACATTTACCAGCGCCTCACCACTCTTAGAACCAATGAACCATCCTTGAACGATGGCAGGTACCTTGTTTACCCACGGCATCTCGACTGCATTACCTGAGATGTTGACATATACCAATCGGGGATTCACTTTCAGAATAGCCTCAATAACTTCATTCTGACCATAAGGCAATGCATACTCTTTGCGATCATGTCCTTCTGCATCCTGATAATCACTTTTGTTCAGTCCGCCAAAGAAAACAACATAGTCTGCATTCTTAGCTTTCTCGACAGCCTCAGCAATCAACTCGGCAGGCGTACGCAGGTCATAGAGACTACGTCCCACTTTCACGCCATTGTAACTCTGAATGGTATCGCCTACATAGCCACGGGCAAAGTCAACTGAAGCAATTTCCTTAAATGCATCCAATGGAAGAATTTCCTTTTGAACCTTCAGTGAAGACGAGCCACCACCGATGGTCATCATCTTAATGGCATTCTCACCTACAACAAGAATACGAACCCCTCTCTTATCTCCCCGACGGGGAGAAGACTTTCGCAGCAACTCCAACTTTTCTTTAGTAAGCGGCAGCAGCACCTCCCCCTTGGGGAGGCCGGGAGAGGTCTCGTTCTTCAGCAGTACGACACCTTCTTCCGCAATTCTTAGCGCAGCATCGTAGTGACTCTCGGAGCACATGAATCCTACAGGTTTGTTCTTGTTCATCGTAGTACGATAGTACAGACGCAACACGCGACGAACTTTTTCATCAAGTTCCTTAGTTGAGAACTTTCCCTGCTGAATCAACTTCTTATACGGCAAAGCCAAATAATAGCTATCGTAAGCATTCGAAGCACCTTCCGTCAGTCCGTTAGTCCAGGAACCAAATTCCATGTCAGTACCATTCACGATGGCCTGCTCTGTATCATGCACGCCGCCCCAGTCAGACACTACCACACCATCAAAATTCCAATCGTGCTTCAATATCTGATTCAGCAGTACGGCATTGTGACAACAATGCTCGTTCTTATACAGATTATAAGATCCCATGATGGCCCATGCGCCCCCTTTCTGAATGGCAGACTTGAAGGCTGGCAGGTAGATTTCGTGTAAGGCGCGGTCGCTAACAATAACGTTCACATCGAAACGATTTTCCTCATCGTTGTTCAGTGCATAGTGCTTCACACACGAAGCAACACCTTTCGACTGCAGTCCCTGAACATAGGGAGCTACCATTTGAGCTGCAAGATAAGGATCCTCACCCATATACTCAAAGTTACGACCATTGAGCGGAGTGCGATAGATATTCACGCCAGGACCCAGAATCATGTTCTTGCCACGATAAAGAGCTTCCTCGCCCAAACTCTCACCATAGAGTCGAGACATCTGAGGATTCCACGAAGCAGCCAGACAAGTCAGTGCGGGGAAAGCCACACACGAGTCATTGGTCTGGCCAGCCTGTTCCCACTCATCCCATAGCACATCAGGACGTACACCATGAGGACCGTCAGAGGTCCAGAAATCGGGGAATCCCAATCGTTTCACACCTGGCGCAGAGAATTTTGACTGCGCATGAATCACCGCGATCTTCTCATCGAGCGTCATGCGTCTTAGCGCATCCTCTATGCGTTGTTCTACAGGTTTTGTCTCGTCCAGATAGACAGGCAGCTGTTGTGCCTGCACCTGTGCAAAGAATGCCAATGCAATGAGGCTAAAAAACTTTTTCTTCATATATTCTTTTCTAAATTATTCTTCGTAATCATCACACAATACTATTCTTCGTCGTCATCCCACAAGTTCCTGCGTGATGCTAAGCACATTTTCATCTTACAACCATTTTTTTGCCACTCCTCACATAAATACCCTTTGCGGGCTTACTGATTTGTCGTCCTTGCAGATCGAAGATTCTGTTTTTGTGTTCTTTCGTTTCACTTCTTTCATCGCTGATACCCGTTGGCACTTCGTCAGAAGCTATCGTATCGCGACTCATCTGTTCGTTACTTACGCCCTTTAAATAGGCATGGAACGATCCTATCGTAGTACCGCTGTTGCTCAGCCACGCCAATTGACCATTACTTCTGAAAGCTGCATATCCCTCGGTTCCGTCAACCGAGAACTGACGATAGCTACCTTCCATCGTGACGTTACCAGCCTGAGTATGTCCTGCACCATCGCGCATTACCACGTTACCAGCAACATGACTTATACTAATAACGGACGAAGTCCCTGTATTATTATGAATCAGGTATGGTTTATGCGCCACCGTACTTTCCACTCTTGCAAATTGTATTTCACTGGCAGAAACGCTAGACAACTCGTAGGCTATTAGTCCGCTTGGAATATTGAAGGCTACAGGCAGACAAACCGTTGCGTAGCTGCCAGCTGGAATCGTACGCGAATAGTTCAATATAGTACTTCCGCCATAGGTAATCGGATAGACAGCATAACCATCAATGAACGTCAGTTCATGACCGCCATTTAGCACAGTAGCCCATCCATTGCTATTATCGAACACTACGTGATGATCATTGCCAATCTTTTCCAGCATAGGAGAAGTTGCATTATTGTCATTGTCTTGTCCACTAACCAAGATGATCGCATTGGGATTGCTAAGATTCAACGTCATGGTGCCCGAATAATTCAGGGTAGCGTCACTTAAGTCAAGTGCCGTCACACTATTGGGCAGTGCAGCCACTGCACTCACAAAGTCGGCTTTGTTGCTATCGGTAATGCCACCACCACGTGTAGTCACCACCACACGGCCATTATTATCGGGATTGCTCATCATAATATCACCACCACTGGCCACCACATCGCCATATATCCATATATGACTTACCTTCTCACCCCAATCGGTTGCAGCACGAGTACTGTGGAACTTCACATAGCGCACACCATTAGCCACGCCCGTCAGGTTACTAACACACAACTGCTGGGTATTATCTGTAACAGCACATACCTGTTGCCATTGAGTACCATCAGCCGATACCGCAATGGTATAGTCGGCTGGTAATGCGGGGCTGAAGGCAATATTCACAAACTCCACATTGCACAGGTCGATAAGGTCAATGGTAAAATAGGTATCATGCTGTCGTTCCTGCGTATCGTTGCGCAGGAAGAAGTTCTCGGCATAATCATCCGTATTCTCTAACACAGCAGCACGTGGTGCCGTTGCCTCAGCATTCAGTCCACCTATCTGTCCTAAACTGAACAGCAGGTTCTCTCGTGTCGGATCGGCCACATAGATGCGATGTGTCTCTGAAACTCCGCTGCAAGTGGCTGTGATGGCATACTGTCCCATCTTTGTTGCACGGAATGTCAAGTGGTGATTATCCACCTCGGTCAGTGTTGCATCTGTAGTCTCCTCCACACCTGTGGCAGTCAACTTACGCAATGCATATTGAATGGTCTGGTCGGAAGCCTGCCCGAACTGGTTCTGAGCCTCCACCACAACATTAACCGTCGCGTCCTTTGTCGTCTTACTATCTGCTGTCATCGCAATAGAAGTCACCCTTAGAGCCTCTTCCACTACCAGTTGCTTGGTAGCAGTCATGCCAGCCACCGATGCCGTTACGTTTACCTTGCCGTAGACCGTTGGTGTAAAGACACTTCCCTCGAACGTGCCATCGGTGCTACTCCATGTAGCTGACACTTCTTTTTCCGTCTTGGCGTAGTCATAGCCCACGATGCTGAGTGTTGTGGGAACTCCCTGTTTCAACACATCCACCGGACTACTAATCTTCACACCCATCAACTCCGTACTAGCTGCCGATGATGGTTTGCCGTAAACTTCCATTTCATAGAGTGAGATGCCATACTGCGTAGCACGTTTCTTACCTAAAAGCTTCAGGTAGCGTCCGTTTACATCACCCAGCAACACCTCGTCCTGTCCACCACTGCTCACGCAAGCCTTCGCCAATGTCCAGTCCGTTGTATTGTCAGAAACAAACAAGTCATATTCAGAAGCATAAGCCGTTTCCCATGCGATACGTACCTTATATATACTACAAGACTCTCCCAAGTCCACATATATCCACTCTCCATCCTGATGGGCACTGCCCCAACGAGAGCCTTTGTCACCATCAATTGCATTTTGAGCCACACAACCTACATTCTCCCAACTGCTCACCGTACATGACTTACCCAAAGCCAAGTTAGGCATCACCAGTTCCTCACGTAGGTCGGGTTCGCTGTTATCTACAGGGAATACCTTCGTCACGCTGGCATAATCCATGTCCTTCACTTTCATCTGACGAGCAGGCACCACAAAGTTTGTCCCATCACTGAACGTCACCGTAAGCGGTGCATTCGTAGGATTATAGGCAATATAAGCATTCGCATATTTTCGAGCCGTGGGAATCGAAGCAGTTACTGTCCAGTCGATATCGCCATAGGTACGATGCGCATGTGTGACATAATAAGTGATGCCACGTGTAGAGCTGGTCTTCATGGTGGGCCAGTTGTTTTCCCATCCCTGGTCAAAGATAGCAGCAGCATCGTCAGGATCGCTGAACTGTCGGTAGGAGAGCACCACGTTTCCCCAGTCAGAGTCACGCAGATCGGCAGTGCCGATTCCACCTTGTCCGTCCCAGCCTTTATGCTCCTTCAGTTCCATCAGTCGCTGGTAGTCCCACGCAGCAAAAGCCTTATCCTCACCCAGATAGTCGAGTGCCGGCGAGACAGGCATCCACTGTATGCCCTGCATAAACACAGGGTCACCGCCAAACCAGGTCCACCACCCCACACCATGACTAGTCAGGTTAGAGTTGTAAGGAATGGTATAGTCAGGATTCGTGTGTTTGAACTTGTCGTAATCAATGTTATACCCTTCTGTCTTCGTGGTGTGGAAATTGGCATCTACTGTCTCACCATGGCGGTCGAACCAGTATTCCGCTGTAGCACGACTCTCATTCACCCAACCGAAGATACCGGCATCGCGCATCTCATCATCACCCAGTGCCACGCCAAGCAGGTAGAGACCGCCCCACCCCTGCATAGCTTCCGAGGTAGATTCCTGTCCGTTACCGGCACCATCGCCCATGCCACCAGCATAAGAGTGTCCTTCCCACGGATCATACATACGCAGGAAGCAGGCCCATGAGTCGCGCTTATAGTTGGCATAATCACGAGCCACCAGTTTCATCATGTCGCCATAATGCACACGGAAGTCATCATCGACCATTGCCAACAAGGCTGCTGCCAGCGTGAAATAGCCATAGTGGAAGTGATGGTCATTATAGGTATCGCTGTCATAACTAGTGGCATAGCCAATGAGTCCGCCCCATCGGTTATCGCGTGCGAAGAAGAAATTATCCTCACCTGGTGTGTAGGTAAGCCAGTTGACCAAAGTTTCCTTTAGTCGAGCATGGCACTGATCGAACAAGGCCTCATCGCCCAACTCACGAGCGAACGTCATGTTCAGTGCCATCTGCGTCAGTCCTTTACCGCCCCAGTAAGTATCTGCGCCAAAGGTTCCCTCGGAGGCATACTCACTGACCAACTGCAGCATTCGATTTTTATCGAACGCATGCTCGCCGCCATCAGTGGGCAGTGCATACCAAGGCAACATGCCAGCAAACTTATAGCAGATGCTCTGACTACTGCCCGCAGCCAGTTTCAACAAGCCACGAGGTGTGTCATAACTGCTGATGGCTGTCAGGGAATGGGTAGCATAGCGCTCACGATAGTGGTGAGGAATGAATCCTTGAAGTACGCTGTTCGTAGCAGAACCGGTGCGAAGATCATTTGCAGTAACATGATAGTTTGTCGTCAACAAACCATTCGTGTAGTTCCAACTCACTTGTGTGTTCGTGGGTTTGCTATAGGCATAGGTGCTATATGTATCCAAGTCTGCCTCACTCTTCAGCAGAGCCACCACCATATAGGGAGCTGTCAGCATAGCCTTACCATCGGAAAAGGTTACAGCGGTGTTCATAGGCAGATAGATGCCATAGAGATCGGCCGTCTCGCTATTGGCTATTTTGATAATAAACTGTGAATAGCTGCCATTGCTGATGGGAGAGCCATCCGCTGCAATAAAACTGACTGAGGTTTCGCCTGTCAGCTTATTATCAGCACCATCGTTATTTGTCTTTTGCGCAGTCAACGACAGCGTGATGTTTTCCACCTCTATCCATGTGAAGGGCGAGCCGTGCATCAACGTGGTGGTCAACTTCCTATTGCCATCTGACTCTGAGAATGTCACCGTCCAATCGCTCCATGCTTCTGCCAATGGTGTCTCTGCATGGAAATCAGTTCCCGTGATGACAAGTTTCGACTGTGCCTTCATTTCAGTACCGTTGTCCACCCAATATTTCGGATAGTGGATATCCATACCATATTTCATGCCCTGCACATATCCTGGATATGCCCACAAGTGACCTGTCACTTCATCACCAGTACGATAACGGTCGGCATTGATCAGGTCTGTCCACCATTTATTGGTGGGAATGGGCGTATCAGCGCTCTCGTTGATATAGAGCCTACGATACTGCATATACTGACTTTGGTCGCCCCCATGCTCATTGGTACGACTCATAGACAGTGGCGTATATGATGCATAACTGCCTTTTCCTATCTTTACGACTTGTTGCGCCACAGTGAGCACACTACCAGTCATCCAAAACAGCAGCGCTAAGATGATTGTCTTTTTCATACTTTGGTTTTAGTTTTTCAAAAATAAAGGAGCTAGAGTCCATCACGGAGTCTAGCTCCTGTCAATACAATAAAACTACTAACTACTATTACTAACTAAACACTATAATTATTCTTCGTCATCGTCCCAGAGACTAAAGGTACGGCTTAGATTACCTTCTGTATCTGACGTCTCACCCGAGAAATCGGTTTGCTGAGGATCTGTACTAGATGTATCCAAGAGCGAACCTGCCAGGATCTGAGTGTTGCGGATGGTTATCACCTCCATCGAAGGCTTCATATATATCTTTTTCATATCTTCTTTCAATTTACAGTTCTATTTTACGACTACCTTTTTCCCATTCACAATATAAAGTCCCTTCGCAGGCTTAGCCACACGACGACCACTGAGGTCTAGCACAACTCCCTCGCCTTTGGAGAGGGTTGGGATGAGGTTTTCTATTCCCGTAGCTTCATCCTCCAACGCAATAAACACACGGGCAGTTGCAACATCGGATGCATCAAGATAAGCAGAGTTCGCACGAAGTGTGAATGCGCTCGTATTCTTATAGAATCCAAGTCCGTTAGCACCTTGTTTCAACACGAAGACAGCACCTGCAGCCTTCACTGTCTCAGTCGTTACACCCTTGAGAACATTCTCTACCGCACTTGCACCTGTAGTAACAGGAACATCAGAAGTTGTACCACTCACCAGCAAGCCAGTATTGGCAGGAACCTTACCCGTCACCTTGTTGAATTTCACGACAGAACCTTCCTTGGAAGCTGTATAAGCCGTCAAACCTGTAACATCAGTGAAGTCGAGAGCGAACTCTGAGCAATAGGTTGCCCAGCCTGCGGCACTGATAGCAATAGAAACATTCGCTGGGTTCTTTTCTATCCAATTAAGAGTCAAAGAGCCGAAGTTCACCTCACCAGGGATCAACACATACAGAGGTGTATACAGTTGAGGTGCAGAAGTCGAAGTAACCGTGAGCGTTATGGTCTTTCCATCTCCGCTTATCGTTATATTATCACGAAGATCTTTGCCGCCAGCACTTGTGTTCCAGTAAGAGCCTCCCAATCCACTCATCACCTCATCGGAGGTAATGATCAGTTCATAATCATTTGTTCCAACATAGTGGTATGGTTGCAGTAGAATAGTATGACCGCCTTGCGTCAGTTCCTGTCCAACAGGTTCCTCATTAGTAGTAAATGCAGCCATCTCGACATCATTGCCTGATACATTACCTGCAGCATCCTCTGCAGTTACCGTAAAGTTATAAGTTGTCTCGGCCGTCAACCCAACAACAGTATATTCGAAATCTTCGCCTTGATTTGTCAATCCCGTTGTTTTGTCAATACCATTGGCTGTATCCACGATGTGATATTTCACACGAGAGCTATTATCTGTAGCATTCAACGTAAGTGTTGCGCTATTATGAGTCTTACTTGCTAATGTTGCAGAAACCATCACGGGGTTCACTGCATCATTAGAAGCTTCCTTATATGCATATATATTTCCTATATAGAAATTCTGTGTTCCGTCGCCATTACTCATTCCATCATTCTGTCCATTGGCAGTCTTGTTTGAGATACTACCCACAAACTTTATTTGGTAAAGACGTTCCATCGATATACCTTGTTCCATCAGGGTTGCAATAGGAACATTGATAGCATTCCATTCACCACCAGTCAGATTATATCCAAGTCCCTTTTCTGGCTCGTTTGCGGTGTCTTCTGAATTTCTATTGATAGGAACGATAGCTAAGCTCATATCCGACGTTGGTAAAACGTCAAAATGAAGGTAATCCATCGTGTGGACATCTACTATTCCGAATTGAGAACCAAACCATTTGAAATTACTAATCAGATAAAGATTATTCCCACTTACAGTCTGGGCAGAACCTGTTCCACCTCCCCAGTCATAGAAAGCTAGTCCTTTTGACCCACCTTCTGCACCATTCCACAAGACATGCAATTCATCATAGGAAGTTGTCACTGCAGGTAAAGCAGGGAATGTTGTTGTCGTTGCATTTACAGTCTGTGCTACACTCTCGTTACCATTCTCATCAACGGCCTTTACACTGAATTCGTAAGTCGTACTTGGAGAGAGAGGCGCAATAACGAAATCTGTCTCGGCACCACTTGATGCTGTTGTCTGATATACGGCTGATGTAGCCGTGTCGACAATCTTAAAAGTAACGTTCGGACTAGTCTCATCTGTACCTTGAAGTGTTAAGGTTGCACTGGTGCTATTTACAGACTTAAGCGTTGCTGTATTAAGAACGGGCGCTGTCGTATCAACAACTGGCGGTTTCGCAAAATAGAAGTGGTCCATCCAGAACTCCGTTTCAGGAGTATCGCCGTCAAAGAGCTCTATACCTATATAATTGGTAGAGAAGCTTACATTCTCAACCACCACATAATTCCACTCACCTGGTGTCAGAGAAGTATATATTGTGGCGCTCGAGTACATATTATCATCCCAAACCTTAAGGCTTGTAGCCTTCGTTGGATATACGACAACGTGAAGGTTAGAATATTCTTCATTCAGAGAACCTGAAGCACGACCGTTGATGGCCGTTCCGTTCACATGAACAACCTTATGTCCATTTTGAATAACAGGCACATCAAAAGAAGTGTATTTCGGATTAGGTCCACCACCCCATCCGTTATTACTTTCAGTAAGTTCCTTGTTATAATAGTCACTAAAAACAGCGATGACTCTTGCTGCCACGTCAGTAGGATTTGTTGGATTAGTTGTTGGTTGAGCCCATGCTCCTCCCATACCCAACAGTGCGAAGATGATTAATAATAGTCTTGGTTTCATAATTCATCGTTTTAAATTAGAGTTATTGATATTTTAAGTTATTGAGATTTTTTAGTTCTGGTTTCTGCTGCAAAAGTAGGAGAATTGCGCAAATCAACCATGAAAATTACTACGCAAAAAACTCACTTTCGAACTCTGACTCTCCCTGTTTATCGGTATTGTAGCGCAATTTTACCTCATTTACGGCACAAAACAAAAAGAATAGTCGTTCAATAGTTAGAATTTCATAATTCATCCAGCCCTGGACGACACAATTCCAGGGGCTGGAGAAAACAAATCCAGGGGCTAGAAAGCACTCTTCTAGCCCCTGGACCAACGATAGTAGTTAAACTTTTACGTCTTAAAACCTTAACTTTAGCCTCACTTTACTACTACTTTTCTGCCATTAAAGATATAGATTCCGGCCTTTGGTTTATCTACACGCACGCCTTGCAGGGTGTAAATAGCATTATCGGCCTTTGCAGACACCTCCTTAATCTGGTCAGCAACCTTCTTCTTGTAGAAGTAGATGTTGTCGATATAGAGCGTAGTGCTTCTGTCACCACCATCGAACTTTATCTGGAAGGTGTTCGCCAGATTGATGGGTGATTCCCAGTCACTTGCTGCAATATCAAGACTGGTCCACTGACCCTCGGTGATACTAAACGTCTTGCTCTTCTCACCAGACTGCGTGATAGGTGTGATACCTACGGTGTTCTGTTCGGTAGAAAGCACATCTACGTGAAGGGTATAACCCGTTAGATCGGGATTTGCCTCAAACTGATGACCCACATAGTTGAAGTTATCCACCTTGGTAACCTGGTCGGTTTCTGTAACCTGCACACCTACGGGACTACCACCACCCCAGTCTGCAAAGTGACCTGCAGGAGCACTTGTCTCATAAGCATCAGAATAGATGGAGAAGATGTCGTACTCCTCGGTGCTCAACTGAGGAGCGGGAGCGGCAGTCAGAACGAAGTCCTTCGGTGTGGTGAACGTCACGGTCATGGGTTCAGAGACATTATCCTTGTCATCCTTGGCAGTAACTGAGAGAGTGTACTCCGTCTCACCCGTGAGGCCTGTGAGCTGGATAGTCAGATCCTCGCCTGCCTTACCACTGCGGGTAGCAAGTTCAACGTCACCATTCTTCACGCTATAGAGCAAGTTGCCCTCGATATTATCGATAGCACAAACAGTAATGACTGCCTTGTTGGCTCTCACGTTAGAAGCCTCAGCCTTGGTCATAACGGGTGCCTCGGTATCCTCAACAGTAGATGGTTCCTTCCAGAAGTAAATATTATCCACATAAACCACGCCATTACCGCGGTCGATCTTCAGCTGGTGGCTCAGGTTCGAGAAGTCCATATTGTAGCTTGACAGAGGAATATCGAAGCTGTTCCACTCTTTCACCTTCAGCGTTCCTACCAGTTGAGAGTTCTCTGTGGGAGAACCTGCTACAAGGATAGGTGTCATGCCTAGTTCCATTTCCTGCATTGGCAAGACGTCAATGTGCAAGTACTGCATAGCACTGAGATCAAGTTGAGTCTGGTACTCAAAACCAAGATAGTTGAAGTTTGTCAACTTCAGCATCTCGTCCTCATCCACGGTGACGGTCTCAACAACAGTACTCTGTCCCCAACCACCATAATTATAAGTAGTTGCAGGCTGATAGGCATTGCTATAGACAGAAACGACATCGATGGCACGACGCTCTGCAGGAGCAGGAGCAGCAGTCAGCACGAATACATTGCCTGAGGTTGTGGCAGACAGCTCCTTAATGGCAGAACGACCACCGTTAGCATTGATAGCAAAGATGGCAAAGTTGTATGTTGTACCACTTGTCAATCCATCAACGACAATGGTGGATGCCTTTCCACTTTCGCCTTTGAAATAGCGGGCTGCAACACCATTGGCAGCAATTTCATACATAACATATGCAGAATTAGCATTAGTCGCAGTCAGACTGAAGGTCACACTCTCGTCGGCTGTTCCTGTTACAGTTCCGTCACTTATTTCAGGGTTAGACAATTCCACATCGGCAGTCTTCACACCTACAATTGAGAAATCATAGATCTTCACGCCCCACTCACTGGAAGCTTTCGTGCTCAGGAACTTTACATAGCGCGCGCCTGTCACGTTCTGACCAGAGAACTTCTCCGTGTGGTTACTGATACCTGCGGCACCACCCGTATAAACGGCATCACCGAAGGCACCGTCATTACCGGCAAAAGACAAAGTGAAAGCTTCTGAACATGCTCCCTCAAAATGAATAGAGAGACTGTTAACATTATAAATGGCGCCCAAATCTGCTATAAAACCAGTTTCGTAGCTACGAGCAGCCTCGTCAGCAGAAGTCGTCTTATGCAATTCCCAGAGACTATTGTCATTATCATCAAATGCACCTACAAGCGAGGATGTCTCCGTATTGTCGCCCAAAGGATAGATGCGATACTGCCAGTTGTTCATCAAGTCAATCTTAGCACCAGCCATAACGGTAATCTCAATCCCATTAGATTTAATATTACCAGAAGAGGCTGAGATGGTGGTAGTGCCTGCAGCAAGAGCCGTGAACACACCATTATCAATGGTACCCACTGATTTATCTGAGCTATCCCATGTCAGCGCTCCCGTCTCAATGGCACCGCCCATCTGATCCTTACCAGCAGCAGTGAATGAAATGGTGTTTCCAACGGTAGTCTGGTTATTATTTGTAGCGATGCTCAACTCAGTAAGTGTAAGTGCCTCCTCAAGATTATACACACTGAACTCCCAGAAGCTATAGCCATAATTGGTTCCGCGAGCCGTACCCTTAAACAGAATATAGCGTGCTGTAGTTTCAGGGAAAGAGAAGTTCTGCATATAGGGGAAACCTGCCAAAGACTGTTCTGAAACACTGCTAATGGTAGTACCACCGGTCAGATAGCCATCGCCGTCCAGCGTGTTTCCTGCCTCAATCGTGAAAGACTTTGCATAGGCACCTTCCCACAGGATAGAAATGGTATTGAATGCCTTTGCTTCACCTAGGTCAACCTGCCATAGCTGAGGATCAACACCTTGTTCTGACTCCCAACGAGAATTCTTATCGCCGTCAACAGCCAAAGCAGCATTACCAGAAGTGGCTTTCGTTTCTTTACCCATCGCCAGATTATCGGCGAAGCTGGTCAAGGTTGCCATAGCGGCAAACAAGAGTAAAAAGACTTTTTTCATGTTTCTTACTTGTTAGTGATTAATAAATATAGATGGTTTTTATAATTATGGTTTCTTAGTTAGTTATTCAGAAGGTTCCTATCTGGTTAGCACTTTAGCAAAGCCATTGTCGGTACGGACCAAGCAGACACGATGTCGGGGCAAGCGATTGAGCCTACGTCCCATCAGGTCGAAAACAGCAGACACCTCGGAAGTGGCGCTTGGGGCTACTTCCGAGATGCGTGTGCTATATCCTTCGGGAACAGTGATATAGGACGAATTATCGTTTTTCTGGTATACTCTCACATAGTCTATATACATCTTCGCTTCATCGTCGCTATTCGGCAAAGCCGTTATCTTGTTAGGCTCAAGTATGCCTGTGTATAATCCACCTACGGCCAGGTCAAAGACTATAAAGAAGTCTTTATTGAAATAGTGCCCCGTGCCCCAGTCGTTGTCGAAGCTTTCCACACCTATCTCGTAATAGGGCGTAGCATCGGGATTGCGATCTAAATCCAGATACATACTGATTTTATGTTCATCCCAAACGGCTGTGAACAGATGGAACTCGCCATCCTGCAGACTATAAGGTGCATTACTGCTGCGGGCATAGTTAGGATACTGACCTTGCTCGTTGTAGTATCCCCAGTGGCAGGCTCCGTTGAATCGGTATTCCTGTTTGCCCTGGCTGATACCGGTACCATCGCCCATCTCCAGTATGTCCACCTCGCCACAGCGGGGCCATCCAACCTGTTTGAAGTCATTGCCCAGCATCCAGAATGCAGGCCACAGGCCATTAGCAGTCTTTGGCAGCATGATGCGTGCTTCCACACGGCCATAGGTAAAGAACAGTTTTTCTTGAGTGTTGAGACGACCAGAAACGAACGATTTGCCACGATAGCTCTTACGGGCAGCCGTCAGTGTCAGGCAACTGGCTCCTGTGCTGGGTTCTGTCTCAATAGTTACATTCTCACGGGTGTAATACTGCAACTCCTGGTTACCACCGCCATTACCGTTTACCTCGACATTCCATGCACGGGTGTCAAGAGTGGTACCATTGAACTCATCACTCCATACCAACTGGTATTCGTCGGTTGTCTCATTGCCAGCCTGCGCGGTTGTAGTGAGGGCAGCAGCCAGCGTCATAATCATAAAGATGTTTTTCATTTACTTAATGAAGATTTTCTTAGTTCCTGCTTCAGTGCGAACAATATACATGCCCGTTTTCGTTGGAGCATCCATCTGTTGACCTCTCAAATCATAAAAGGTGGTGCCGGTCATAGTCTGATGACAGACCGGCTGAATGGTTGAGGTTTGACTGCCACGGGGCATTCCCGTTGACGTCTTAAGATCAGGATCATCAGCACTGATGGTCTTGTTTAGTTTAATAAGGGATAGATTGCAAGCACGGGCATTATCCTTCTGCAACGTGATGGTCTGACGACCTGCCTTCAACTGTACATCGAAGACATAAGCTACATAGGTAAGAGAAGTCTCACCCGGCTCCAACACATATTTGCTGACCAACGCCTGTCCGTCATTATCCAGGATATTGAGGCGCGGCGTCAAGGAGGCGTTGCCTTCAGCGCGAGCAGCACGAATCAACAGCTGGTACTGTCCTGCCTCTGGTACTTCAATCTGATAGGTCACCGAGGTACTGGCGCCCATGCCCAGCTCTACGCTGTCGCGAGTCTGAGGGTCAAGTCCCCACTGGATGTCCTTCAAATTGGTAGCATCCACGAATGCATTGACTGGAATAATCTCGCCGGGCTTATAGTATTTCACAGTGTCGCAAGTTGACATGTGTACATAGGCAAAGCCCAAATTGGTGAGTGTGCCTGCGGAAATCTGCTTTGTAACATTGGGGTATTCCACCAAGTTATAATAAGGATAGCTGTTAGAGTTGCGCGCCTTGAACCAAGCGTAGCGATAGACCCACTCACTCTTCTCCAATAGAACTAGCTTCTGCACCATGCTCTGTTGCTGAGTTTCAGCTGTAAGACTGCTGTTTTCCCAAGCACAGAACTCTGTGAGCCACACTTTCTTATTATAAGTCTGGGCAAAATCCTCCACAAAACCGATCATAGCCTGCGGACTATCCATATAGCAGTGAAGCGCCATGAAGTCGATGCGAGGCTCACGACCGTCGTTTTGTTCCTTATATGCTCTGATGAAGCCATCCATCCAGGCTTTAGGCTGATAAGTCACACCATCGTTAATAGCACCATCGGGATAGTTTAGGGCTGGTGCCACCAACTTCAGGTCAAGTTCCTCGGCCAGTTGTTCCAAGGCAACCCATTTCTCAGCAGCCTGCGCAGGTGTCATATTTGCCTGTGCTCTGAAGTTGGGCTCATTGAAGCCAAGCAGGAACTTGTCTTGTGGATGACTCTGGTAGTATCGGCGCAGATCGTCAATATTGTAGTTGCCGTTCCATGCCATGGGGGTGAACTCCATCTCGCCACCTTCCGTAAGGAAATTCTCGTGCGTCTTATTGGAAGCACCACCCCAATTATACCACCATGTGCAACCCTGGGCCAGCACTCTCAGATCCTGAATATAGCCCAGATTGTTTTCGCCAAAACCTCGCTTGTAGCTGCGCTGAGCACTAAGGCTCAGCACAGCGGTAAGCATTAGAACAGTAATAATGATGAATGTCTTCTTCATGCGTTGTTACTTTACAAACATTTTCTTAACTTCGTTACCACACTTGGTGACAACAAGACCCTTGCGGTTAGCAATGCGCTGACCGTTCAGGTTATAGATACCATCGACAACCTTGTTATTTTCCTTCACGGTACTGATACCATTGGCGACTTTAGGACCATGGAAGAACACGGCATCGTAGTTTACTACAGTACCCTGAACACCACCTGCCAACAGTACGAAGTAGTTCTTATCAGCATAAGAAGAAGCATCGGCAAAAGTAAACTCAGCCTTATCCTCGAACCAAGTCATAGGAATGTCGATATTGTACCACTCACCGTCGCGGGGGAAATCAGCTACAGGCTGAACACCATCAATAGGATCTTTACCCAGAACGATCTTGGCTTCCTTGCCATTGGCATCGGTCAACTGGAAGCTAACAGTCTGTGCAGAGGTCATCTTAACAGCAAAGTGGAATGTCCAGTCGCTATTAATATAGCTGAGGTCAATAGGATTGTCTGCATTGATATTATAGCCAAGACCACTCCAGCCCACGGTACCTACTTCCATGGCCATATACTCACCAGGAACGCCAAAAGAGTTCAAGTCGCTGGCAGTAATTCCATTGAAGGTATTATCCCAGATCCAGAGGTTACGACCAGCATTCTCATCAGGACCGATGTAGATGTAGTTAGCATCAGGAATGTTTGCCTTCTGGGTCTCTTCACCCATGTAGATACATACATACGACTCGTCTGCAGAGAACTGGAAAGGATTTTCCTCGGCCATAGTAACTTTAATGTCTTGTGCCATTGCTGAAACACCACACAGCACTGCGGCTGCCATCAGATAAAATTTCTTCATAATAGTTTTGATTTTTGAGTTATTAATAAAGTTAATACATTAATAGTTCGGATTTTGTGTGAGCTTACCCAACTGCAACTCCTGGGTAGGAATAGGGAATATCTCGTTCTTGCCTTCCACGAAGGTACCCCACTGCTGCTGGGCCTCTTCAGTCTCTTGGGCGATATAGGCATCCATTGTCTGCTTAGCGATGCCCCAGCGTACAAGGTCAAACCAGCGGTGACCCTCCATGCCCAGCTCCACACGACGCTCATGACGGATAGCCGCACGAAGGTCAGCCTGTGTATCGGCAAAAGTCTTTGTTGCTTTCTGGATGGTTGCACTATAGGGGAAGGGAGTCAGACCAACACGTGAGCGAACCTGATTGAGCGCATTCTTGGCATTGACGAGGTCGGCTGGTGTTCCTACTTCTGTCAGAGCCTCAGCATACATCAACAGCACATCGGAATAGCGAATCTGACGGTTGTTGAGAGGACCACGAGAATGGTGTGCCAATGCTGAGAAAGTATTATCCTTGTTGTACCAACCGTTCTTCTTTGAGATATAGACATTACCGCAATAGGTTTCCTCTGCCTCATTGGTCATATCGGCAAGTGCGGGCTTCAAGATCGTCATGTCGCGACGTGGATCAGCAGGTTCGTACTCATCGTAGAGGTTCTGTGTGGGACGATTGAAGCCCCAGCCGCCACCAAGGTTGTTTGAACGTGAACGGGTAAGAATCTGAGTAAAGGTACCACGGGTGAATCCAAAACCGCCATAGTCACTCATATCGTCTTCCATATACTGAATCTCGAAAACGCTCTCTATGCCATTCTCACCAGGCAGTGTGAAGTTGTCGTAATAGTCACCGAAGAGGTTGTATTCACCGGAACCTACGACTTTCTCGCCCCAAGACTTAGCTGTGGGATAGTCTTTACGATACAGTGCCACCTTCATCAACATGGCTTGTGCGGCACCTTTTGTAGCACGACCCAGATCGTCGGCACCCATGGCACTCTTCAACTCCAGTCCCTTCTCGGCCTCTTCCAGGTCTTTCACAATGAAGTCATAGCAATCTTCGACGCTGGCACGTGAGGGATACCATTTATTACTGCTGTCTACGATATAGTCAACGATAGGCATGCCACCGAAGACACGTACCAAGCGGAAGTAATAATAAGCACGAAGGAAATGAGCCTCAGCCAACAGACGTGTACGCAGGGCATCGGTCAGGTCCTCGCCTTTCATCTCGGGCAGTTTGTTGATAGCCAGATTGGCACGAGAGATACCAATCCACTGGGCACGCCAGTAGTTCAACAGCATAGCATTGTCTGACTGTACCTTGAAGTTGTCTATATCATAGTAGTCACCACCATCAGAGATATTCTGACCACCTTTCAGAGCGTCATCGGAAGCGATATCGCCAATAAACCACTCAGCACAATAGGTTGTACCATAATCCCACTGCAGTGGAGTGTAGGCAGAGTTCACGATATTCTCTGCAGCCGACTGCGAGCCAGTGTTGAAATAGTCGTCAATACGGGTGATACCCGGTGTTTCTTCCTCGAGCCATTCGTTACAACCAGTCAACGAGAGTGTGGCAAGTCCCAGGAAGATATATGGATAGAATTTCTTATTCATGATGTTTCGCATTTTTCTTATTCTTGTTTTAGAATGTCAATTGAGCTCCCATGAGGAAGGTACGGGCCTGAGGATAGTTACCATAGTCCACACCACTGCCCACTTCTGGGTCGTAGCCTTTGTAGTTGGTGATTGTGAAGAGGTTGCTACATGAAGCATATACTCTCAGACGGCTGATGCCTGCTTTTGAGATGAGGCTCTTAGGCAATGAATAGCCTAACTGGATATTCTTCAGTCGAAGGAAGCTGCCGTTCTCAACGAAACGGTCTGAGATGGCGCTATTGATAGAGTTATAAGGATTAGGAATGCTACCCTCCTGACCAATGATGTTACCACTGTCGTCATAGACATTGTGCCATACATTACCCATATAGTCGGCCAAAGCACATTCCGTACCAGTTCCTTCCAAGCGACGGCGCATATCATTGTAGATCTTATTACCTGCCTGACCAGAGAAGAACATCGAGAAATCAAAGCCTTTATAGTCGGCTGTGAGGTTCAAACCATAGGTTACCGTGGGGAACGGATTACCAATATCCACCTTGTCATACTCATCAATCTTACCATCAGGCTGACCATCAGGACCTGATACATCCTCATACTTAGCATCACCTGCATGATAAGGCTGAGCAGCACCATATCCCCACATAGCTGCGGCAGCCTCTGCATCGGTCTGATAAACACCCAGATATTTGTAGCCCATGAAGGTATAGAGGGGATAGCCTTGGTCGCAGACACGAATACCATCGCCATCACGCACGATGTCGCCACCATTCAGAGAAGAGAGTTCGTTCTTGATGAACGCCACATTGGCATCGATAGAATAGTTCACCTGTCCGATACGATTGAGATGTCCCAACTGTATCTCGATACCCTTATTGCGCACCTTACCTACGTTAGCCTGTGCGTCGTAGAGGTTACCAATCCATGCAGGACCTTTCACGGTGAGAAGCATATCCTTGGTATCACGAATAAAACCTTCGATGCTTCCATAGAGTTTCTTGTTCCACAGGCTGAAGTCCACGCCCAGGTTCCAAGTCTCTGTCAGTTCCCACAGACCACCTTGGTTCTTCCATGTGATAACGGTAGCACCACCTGTGAGGGCCTGTGTCTGTCCCAGTACATAGCTTACAAAAGTAGGAGCAGTAGCTTGAACAGTCTGGTTGAAGGCATCATTGCCAATCTTATCGTTACCGATGCGACCCCATCCGAAGCGCACCTTCATATTGTCAAGGTAGTCAACCTTCTTCAGGAAACTCTCTTCGCTGGCACGCCATCCCAAGGCCAGAGAGGGGAAATAGCCCCACTTGTTCTCAGGGAACTTGTTCGTACCATCGGCACGCACGTTGAAAGTGAAGAGGTAGCGGTCCTTGTAGCTATAGAACACACGACCCAGCCACGAGAAACGGCGTGAACGGCTAACGTCGTCGCCTGCCAGACGTGTAGCCTGGTCGGTATAGTTGATGTACCAGTGGTTCTGGTTAGAACCATCCTGCACATAGTTACCCGATGCAGAGAGACCATACATATTATATTCCTCACCTGTCTGACCAGCCATGATAGAGAAGTTGTGGTCCTGTATCTTGTTGGCATAGGTCAGGATATTGTTCCAGATGACAGAGCTATAGCGGTAGATGCTTGAAGAAACACCATCCTTTGTAGAATAGTCATAGTCTGAATGCTGATACTTCTCACCATAGCCACGGCCACGGTTCCAGGTCATGTCGGCACTGACATCACTACGGAAGGTCAGTCCCTTGAACGGAGTGATTTCGGCATAGATATTGGTTACAAAACGCTCGTTGACGTTCTTAGGATGAGAATGTTCAACCATAGAGAAGGGGTTGGTCACATTCTTGAAGTTACTACCTGCGGCAATCTGTCCGCTCAAGTCTTTTCCCTTGCGGGTCGTTGACCCAGCAGGATAATGGGTGGGATCCCAAGGAGCCATGGCCAATGCTGCAGAAATAATAGAGGCACCAGCCGAAGCATTGTTGTTCATCACGGTACGTCCATGACTGGTCATATAGGTGGCATTCTCCCCCACCTTCAACCAAGGCTTCATTTGGAACGAGGTGTTTACACGCAGGGTGTAACGCTGATAGTCACTACCAATGATGGTACCATCCTGATCGTAGTAGCTACCACTGATAGAGTAAGTGCTCTTGTCGGTAGCACCATCGATAGATACGTGGTGATTCTGCATGGCAGCACCCGAACGGAAGACTTCACTCTGCCAGTCGGTATCTACAGAAGAATAGTCGAAGCCTGCAGTAGGATTCGTGGCATCCCATCCAAGCACAGCAGGGAAGTACTCGCTGGTAGAGGTAACATAACGATTGATAAACGCATTGAAACCATTATTATAATAATAGTTACGCTTCGAACGGGCGACACCGGTCATGGAGAGTTGTGTCTCAAGAAACTCTTTCGACTTCATGATGTCGAGCATCTTGGTGGCACTCTGCCAACCATAATAGCCATCATAGGTAATTTCGCTATGACCGGCAGAGCCTGAACCATTCTTGGTAGTAACGAGAATTACACCGTTGGCACCGCGTGAACCATAAATAGCGGTAGAAGAAGCGTCTTTCATGACTTCCATAGAAGCAATATCATTGGGAGAAAGGAAAGCGATGTTGTCGGTAATGACTCCGTCAACCACATAGATAGGATTGGCATCGTTGACCGTACCGATACCGCGGATGCGAACGGTAGCACCAGAGCCCGGCTGACCTGAGTTCAGATTTACCGACACACCGGCTGCGCGGCCTTGCAATGCCTGGTCGATACTCACGGCAGGTACCTTTTTCATTTGGTCTGTATTCACTGTAGCAACGGATCCCGTCAAGTCGCTCTTCTTCATCGTACCGTAACCAATGGCTACAACTTCATCGAGCATCTTCGAGTCGCTAGCCATACGTACGTTGATGGTTGTTGACTTGCTGAAAGGGCGCTGTGCTGCCTTATAACCTATATAAGAGAAGGCAAGCGTACCCGCTTTCGAAGCAGAAAGCGCATAGTGTCCATCAAGGTCGGTAACTGTGGCCTGCTGTGTACCAGTAATCATGACTGTAACACCAACAAGTGGTTCTCCGTCCTGATCATCGACTACTGTTCCTTGCAGTTTGATACTTTGTGCCACCATGGTAAGAGGTAGCAAAAGCATAGCTAAGGTAAATAGTTGTTTCATCATTTTTATAAGTATAGTTTTGAGTTATTGATTCAAATTCTGGTTGCAAAGATATACTGAATCATAGTAAAAACAAAAAAAAATGCCACGCAAAAAACTCACTTTTTTGTTTTATTTACCATTGGAGAAAACACCAAAAAGTCCGTAAATACTGCATTTTCGGCGAAATAGCATAATTTTCGTTACTACAACACAAAAAAGATTGAAAAATAGTATCACATTTATTTTTTTGTATTATCTTTGCGCCAACTAAGAACTCCATAAAACTAGAAATATGAAGACTGCGTTTTCTTTTCTACTAACTTTTATCTTTGTTATGGCTCCATCTTTCCTCGGAGCCCAGCACCTCACTTTGCGAAACTTTGACCGTCATGTCTACAAAGCAGGCACCCAGAACTGGAGCATTGCGCAAGGATCCGACGGACGCATGCTTTTTGGCAATGCATTAGGTCTGCTCACATTTGATGGTGGACAGTGGAATATCTATCCTAATGGCAACTACAGCGATGTGCGTGCTGTCTATTTCGACGAGAAGAATAGTCGTATTCTGGTTGGAGGCACGAAGGAGCTGGGCTATTTCCAAGGCAACAACCAGGAGAACCGGTTGGAATATCACAGTCTGAAACACTTGCTTAGCGATAGCGACCTCAACGAGGTGGAGGTGTGGAACATCTGTCGCTGGCACAATTATGCCGTGTTCCAGAACAAGACCTCTATCCTACTGTGGGATTTCAAGGACAAGATAAAGGTGGTGAAAGTGCCACATCGCATTGAGTCGATGACTACAGACGATCACGGAATTCTGATAGCCTGTAACGAAATAGCCTATATCTATCAGGGACATCAGCTCAAGGAACTTGCTGGCATGGAACCTCTGTCAGGGAAAAACATCCGTGCTGCCCTATCCTATCAAGGCAATTATCTGTTGGCAACTGAAGAGGATGGTCTGTTCCTCTATCTAACCAAGGAACTGCGGGCCGTTCCTTTCGAACTTGACATTACACCTTTCCTGAAGAGAAACCAAGTATTCTGCGCTGCCATCCACAATGAGATGCTGGCCATTGGCACCATTCGAAATGGTTTGGTGGTAAAGAACCTGCAAACGGGGCGTACGGACTATGTGAACAGCGCTCACGGACTGGCAGAGAACACGGTGCTGTCTATTGGTTTCGATCGTCAACATAACATCTGGATGGGACTGAACAATGGTATTGCCTATGCGCTGACATCGGGCAGCTACTATAAGTTGCTCAACAACCGCATTGGTGCCGGCTGCGCCTCAGCATTGATGGACAACAAGTTGTATTTAGGTACCAGCCAAGGACTCTTCGTGGCAGCCTACCCGTTTTCCAATGGCCCCTCACAAGAGGAGGTGACGCTGATAGATGGCATGAGCGGACAGGTGTGGTGTCTTACTCCCTCTGATGGTCAGCTGCTTTGCGGTACAGACCACGGAACCTTTGTTATCAATAACAGACGGTCCCAACGTATTGCAGGTGTGTTGGGCACGCTACAGATAGTACCTTTGCGCCATCACCCAGGCTTTCTGTTGGGCTGCGACTACGAGGGATTCTTCATCCTCCGCCAAACGGGGGCGCATGTCATGCTGGCACACCGTCTGAAAGACTTCCCTGAGATTAGCGGACAGATCCTCGAGGACACCGATGGCAGCATCTGGGTGTCTCACTGGCAGAAGGGTATCTATCACTTCCACTTGAGCGACGATCTTCTGAAAGCCGAGAGACTGGAGTATTTCCATGAGGGCAACGGTCTGCTTATCAACAACCTGAACACCATCTGTAAGATAAAGAACCGCGTGTATGTATCGTCGGTGGATGGTTTCCATCACTACGATGCAAAGAAACATCAGCTGGTGCTCAATAAGGAGATAAGCAGCATCTTCAACAAGTTTGGCAGTCCGCTAACCGTCTATGAGACTCCCGAAGGCGACCTCTGGGCGTACACCACGGGCTTTATGGCATTGGCACAACGCAAGGGGAACAAGTATGTGGTGGACAATGTTTCCTACAATGCTATCAACGACGACTTGCAGATGTCTATGGGCGTGCCGAGTTTCATAGACAAACAGACTATCCTCAATGGTCTGGATGGTTTCTATGTGGCATTCCATGAGGAGAAACCTGTGAAGTATGAGTCTCAGGTGTACGTGCGCCGCATCTACAGCACCAACGAGGGTGACTCTCTGCTCCACATGTATTTCCCACAGGAGGAGCGCCAGCCTTTGCGCGTGGCTCATGGTCAGAACTCTTTGCGCATAGAGTTCATCATGCCTGAGTATCGTGATCCACAGGCCGTGACATACTCCTATTGGTTGGAAGGCTATGACAAGGCATGGAGTTCGCCACAGGTGGTCAACAACAAGGAATACACCCATCTGCCTAAAGGTACCTATACTTTCCACGTGAAGGCCCTTAACCGATTGACGGGTCAGGAAGACGAGTTCCTGCAAGTCATTGAGGTCTTGCCTGCTTGGTACGAGACTTGGTGGGCATACCTTATATATTTAGTACTCATCACGTTATCTGTCTATGCGCTGGCGAAATATCAGAAAGGGCGCTACAACCGCAAACTGATTCGCGTTAAGAAGGAGCAGGAACGTCAATTGCGGGAACAGGAACGTGAGTTCCAGATACAACAGGCTCAGCAGGAGAAAGAGTTGGCTCTGCTTCGCAACGAACAATTGAACATTCAACTGAAGCACAAAGCCAGCCAGTTGGCTGACTCTACCATTAACCTGGTACGCAAGAACGAGATGCTGCAAGAGATAGACCAGTCCATGTTCGAACTATCGGAAGGTGTGAAGCACGACGAGGCAAAACCTGCTATACAGAAGCGCATCAAGGACATACGACGGGGCATAGACATGAACATGAGCGATGACTCTAACTGGCAGAAGTTTGAAGAGAACTTCAACCTGGTCTATGACAACTTCATGCAGAAACTCACCACACAGTTCCCCGACCTGAAGATGAACGATCGCAAACTGTGTGCTTACCTGCGCATGAACCTTTCTTCGAAGGAGATTGCCTCGCTTATGAACTGCAGCGAGCGCAGCATCGAGACAGCCCGCTACCGTCTGCGCAAGAAACTGTCCATGGACCAGGGTGACAACCTCGTGGCTTTCCTGCAGAAGTACTAAAGGAAAGGGGGAAAAGCATAGGTTCTACGATGCAATAGTGCCACTTTCACATCTGCCGACCTAGGTCAGCAGATTAACTGACGAACGTCGGCATACCTGCTGACCTAGGTCGGCAAATGGAAAAGTTAAGCTTTTACACCCGAAAAGTAACGCTATAGTATTAGGAAAGTAACGCTTTTACACCCGAAAAGCTATACTTTTAAGAGGCAAAACGATAGCTATAGTACTGGAAAAGGGGAATGAAGCTGATAAAGAGGAAAAAGAAAAGAGACTGAAAATCTTGCGATCTTCAGTCTCTTTTCTTTTGGTCGGGATTACTGGACTCGAACCAGCGACCTCGCGCCCCCCAGACGTGTGCGCTACCAACTGCGCTAAATCCCGATCAGATGCCCTTCTTTCGAATTGCGGATGCAAAGGTACTGAGTTTTTCTGAAACCACCAAATTTTTCGCCACCTTTTTTGTGTTTTTACAAAAAACTTTAATTATTAGGGGGCAATCGTGGCAGTATGATATTTATTTAGTAACTTTGTCGTCAATTATGGAGAATTACGTTATCAACGCACCTGAGAAGTTGAAGGTGGACATTAAATTGCCTGCATCTAAGAGTATATCAAACCGTGCCCTTATCATCCACGCGCTGACCGGTGGCAACACGTTGCCGGAGAACCTGAGCGACTGTGACGATACGGAGGTTATCATCCAAGCATTGGAGCAGATGCCCTACTCTATCGACATCAAAGCTGCTGGAACAGCCATGCGATTTATGACGGCTTTTCTAGCTACTACGGAACACGGTGAACATGTGATTACGGGCACAGAGCGCATGAAGCACCGTCCCATCAAGTTGCTGGTGGATGCATTGCGACACCTGGGTGCCAACATAGAATACGAAGGAGAGACGGGCTATCCGCCTCTGAAGATAAAAGGTGAGACTCTGGAGGGCGGCGAACTGGAGATTGCCGGCAACATGTCATCGCAATATACATCGGCCTTACTGATGATAGGTCCCGTGCTGAAGAAAGGACTGACGCTGAGACTGACGGGCGAGATTATCTCGCGCCCATACATAGACCTGACACTGTGGACGATGCGTGAGTTTGGTGCTGATGCCGAATGGACATCGGTTGACACAATAACCGTGCAGCCCAAGCCCTACGAGGCACGCCCTTATCTGATAGAAAACGACTGGAGCGGTGCCAGCTACTGGTATGAGATGGTGGCGCTGAGCAAGGATGAGGACGCCGAGGTGAAGCTGACGGGACTGATGGACGGTTCGAAGCAGGGAGACTCGGGTGTGCGCTACCTGTTCAGTCTGCTGGGTGTAAAAACCATTTTTGAAACAAAAGAGCCTGGTGTACCCACCACGGTGACGCTGAAGAAGAGCGGACGCCGCGTACCCAGACTGGAATATGATTTCGTGAACATGCCCGACCTGGCGCAGACCTTTGTGTGTGCCTGCTGCGGACTGGGCGTTCCTTTCCACTTCACAGGTCTGCAAACACTAAAGATCAAGGAGACCGACCGCATAGCCGCGCTGAAGAACGAGATGCGCAAGTTGGGCATCGAGCTGGAAGACAGGAACGACAGCGAGTTGTTGTGGGACGGAAAGCGCACAAAACCGGCCAGCGAAGAGGGCATCTATACCATAGACACCTACGAGGATCACCGCATGGCGCTGGCCTTTGCCCCAATGGCATTCAAGATGCCCATCAGCATTAACAACCCACAAGTGGTGAGCAAGTCGTACCCCTCGTTCTGGGACGATCTCACAAAGGCAGGTTTCATTATTAAGAAGTAATTAAACATGCAATTTGCTCTGATTAGTATAGGTTCCCTGTTGGTGCTGGGCATTGTGGCTGCCCTGGCATCAATGCTGACGAAAGGCGGTACCGACACGCCCGTCGTAGAGGGAGAAGACTGTGCCACATGTAGCAGCAAAGCATCGGGCGACTGCAAGATAGCATGCCTGATGGAAGAGAAAAAACGTCGCGAAGGCAATAAAACAGGAAAATAAGAGTTTTTGTTTTAGATGCGTAGACTAATATATATAGGTATAGGTAGCGTCGTCAGCTTCCTGCTGATGACAGCTTGTTCTACGCAAAAAAACACGGGGAAGAGCCGTTTCTGGCATTCTTTTACAGCCAAATACAACACATATTACAATGGCTCGCTGGCCTATATAGAGGGCGACGAGGAGAAAGAGAAAGGCAACAAGGACAACTTCACGGAGATGTTGCCCCTCTATGCCGTTGGCAATAAGGAAAGCCGACAGTTGGGCAAGGGAAAGTATGACCGCGCTGTGGAGAAGATGGAGAAGACCATCAAGATGCACTCCATCAAGGCAAAACCCGAATGGAAGAAGAACCGCAAGAAGACTGCACGCGACAGGGAGTGGCTATCGCGGGGCGAATATAACCCGTTCCTATGGAAAGCATGGCTGCTGATGGGACAGGCTCAATTCCAGAAAGGCGACTTCGACGAAGCTGCTGCAACCTTCTCATATATGAGCAGACTGTACCAAGGACAGCCTGCCATCAATGGTATGGCGCGCGCTTGGCTGGCCCGTTGTTACACAGAGCTGGACTGGTTGTATGATGCCGAGGACGTGATACGCAACATGAACCGCGACAGCATTCACTACAAGGCACAAAGAGACTGGGATGCTACGTTTGCCGACTACTACCTCAAGAGCGGCGAACTGGAGAAAGCGCTCCCCTATCTGCGCAAAACGGCTAAGCACGAGAAGAGGACAACGCAGAAAGCGCGCATCTGGTATCTGACCGGACAGGTGCAGGCTGCCCTGAATAACAAAGGGCAGGCATATAAAGCTTATCAGAAGGTGGTAAGACTGAACCCGCCCTATGAATTGGAGTTCAACGCCCGCATAGCGCAAACTGAAGTGATGGCTGGGAACAATGCGAAGAAGATGATAAGCAGACTGAAACGCATGGCGGCCTCTGACAACAACAAGGACTATCTGGATCAGGTGTACTATGCCATTGGTAACATATACTTGATGCAGAAAGACACCGCTAGAGCTATCGGTGCCTACGAGACTGGCAACGAGAAGGCTACACGCAGCGGTATAGAGAAGGGTGTGCTGCTCCTGAAACTGGGCAACCTGTATTGGGAGAAAGAGAAATACAATGATGCGCAACGATGCTATGGCGAGGCTATAGGATTGTTGGACAAAGAGCGCGATGACTACGAGGAATTGTCGCACCGTTCGAAGGTTCTTGACGACCTGGTACCCTACACGGATGCTGTCTATCTGCAAGACTCGTTACAGGTGCTGGCAAAGTTGCCTGAGAAAGAGCGACTGGCAGCCATAGACCGTGTGATAGAAGCCCTGAAGAAAAAGGAGAAGGAGGAACGCGACAAAGCTCTGGAGGTGGAGGTGGAGAAGATGCAACAGAAAATAAGCAGCACCACAAACGGGCGTAACCCACGTAACCCAACACCTCAAACGAACAACACCACATCGAAGGACGGCAAGTGGTACTTCTACAACCAGATGGCTGTGAACCAAGGTAAGCAGCAGTTCCAACGTCAATGGGGCAAGCGTGAGAATGTGGACGACTGGCAGCGTGTGAACAAGACGGTGGTAAACCTGCAGGGTGATGCAAATACTGAGAACGGAGAGAACACGGACAGTCTGGAACTGGCTGGCAGCACTGAGGCTGCAGACGCAGGCACCTCTGCTGAAGCTGACACTCTGGCTAACGATCCGCACAACCGCGAATACTACTTGGCACAGATTCCTTTCACAGAAGAACAGGTGGCTGAGAGCAACGCAACCATCATGGACGGTCTGTTCAACTCGGGTGTCATCTTCAAGGATAAGCTGGAGAACCTGAGGTTGTCTGAGAAACAACTGCTCAGACTGACATCACAATATCCCGACTACGAGCAGAACGACCAGGCATGGTATCACCTGTTCCTGCTCTACTCGCTGAGAGGCGATACGCTGACAGCCAATAACTGTCTGGCACGCATGCAGACCGACTACCCGGAAAGCGAATGGACCATCTTGCTGAGCGACCCTTACTTTGAGGAGAACGCACGCTTCGGAGAGCATATTGAGGACTCTATATATGCGGCTACCTACGATGCTTTCAAGGCGAACAAACACGAGATGATTCAGGCTAATGCGAAACTATCTGCCGAGCGTTTCCCATTGGGAGAGAACAGGCCAAAGTTCTTGTTCATCAATGGTCTGAGCTTGCTGAACCAAGGTGATGCCACTGGATGCGTGGAGAACCTGAAGACTGTGGTGGAGAAATACCCACAGAGCGAGGTATCGGAGATGGCGGGCATGATTATCAAGGGCGTACAGGAAGGACGCACGCTGCATGGTGGCAAGTTCGATCTGGACGACGTATGGTCGAGACGTGACATGACCATCGGCAATGACTCTACTGCTACCGACACTCTATCGGCAGAACGTAACGTGCCGTTCCACTTCATACTGGTATACCAACCAGACTCGCTGAACGAGAATCAGCTATTGTTTGAGATGGCTCGCTTTAACTTCTCGAACTTCATGGTGCGTAACTTCGACTTGGAGATTGTACGCGACAATGGTATCAACCGCATGATGATACATGGTTTCCAGAACTTCGACGAGGCATTGCAATATGCTCGACAGCTGCACACATCGGAAACGATGACAGACATACTGAAACAATGTCGCAGCCTGGTTATCAGCGAGCATAACCTGGGACTGATAGGTACTCGCTATAGCTACAAAGACTATGACGAGTTCTACGAGAAGACCTTCCTACCACTGACCATCAGCAATGAGGATTTGCTGCAGACGCCCGACTATGAACAACCTATAGTGGACGAAGAGGACGAGGAGAGCCCCGCAAAGAGTGACAGTAGCGAGGACGACGATGACGATTTTGAGGACTTATGGTAACGATATGACAAACGGACAACTGCTATGGGTGGATGATGAGATGGAGCTACTGAAGGCCTACATCATCTTTCTCGAGAAAAAAGGATATGAGGTGACAACGGTTTCAAACGGAACCGATGCCATAGACTTGTGCGAAGAGCGATCGTTTGACTTGGTGATACTTGACGAACAGATGCCTGGTCTCTCGGGACTGGAAACGCTGCAACGTATCAAGGAGATAGCTCCAGCCACACCTGTGGTAATGGTGACTAAGAGCGAGGAGGAGAACATCATGAACCAAGCCATCGGTCAGAAGATTGCCGATTACCTCATCAAGCCTGTCAATCCGAACCAGATATTGCTGACTTTGAAAAAGAACATTCACCGCCGTGAGATAGAAACGGAGGTGACGCAGAGTCAATACCAACAGCAGTTCCAGCAGATAGCCATGCAAATCATGGACTGTAACACTTGGGAAGACTGGATAGAGGTGTACAAGAGACTGGTGCACTGGGAACTGCAACTGAGCAGTACGGACTCGCAGATGTCGGAGATGCTGGCTATGCAGAAGGAGGAAGCCAACCTGGGGTTCGCCAAATTCGTGAAGAAGAACTATCTGGACTGGATAGCAGGCAATAGTCAAGCACCGCTAATGTCGCATCGCATCTTCAAAGAGCGCATTTTTCCCCTACTCGACCAGAAAGAGAAAGTTTTCCTCGTAGTACTGGATAACTTCCGCTATGATCAATGGCGCATGTTGGCACAGGAGATTGGCGACATGTTTGATATCGACGAGAACCTGTACTCTTCGATTCTTCCTACCGCCACGCAATATGCTCGCAATGCCATCTTCAGCGGACTGATGCCTAACAAGATTGCGAAGATGTTCCCTGACCTTTGGGTGGATGAAGACGAGGAGGAGGGCAAGAACCTGAACGAGGGGCCACTCATTCAGACTCAATTGGAACGCTATCGCAGGCATGAAACGTTCTCGTACCAGAAAATCAACACTTCGACAGAGGCGGAGAGGTTCATGCAACAACTGAACACGCTCTACAAGAACGACCTGAATGTCGTGGTGTTCAACTTCATCGACATGTTGAGTCATGCAAGAACGGAATCGCGAATGGTGCGCGAACTGGCCAATAGCGAATCGGCATACCGTAGTATCACGCTGTCATGGTTCCGACACTCGGTGATTGCAGACTTCTTCAAATGGTTGGCACAGACTGACTACAAGGTGATTGTGACGACAGACCACGGTAGCATACGTTGCACGAAGCCAGTGAAAATAGTAGGCGACCGCAACACGAACACGAACTTGCGCTACAAGCTAGGAAGGAATCTGTCCTACGACTCGAAAGAGCTATTCACTATCAAGGAGCCGGAGAAGGCACAACTTCCGTCGCCTAACCTCTCGACAAGCTATGTGTTTGCTACAGGCGACTCGTTCTTCGCCTATCCAAACAACTATAATTACTATGTCTCCTACTATCGTGACACGTTCCAGCACGGAGGCATCTCTATGGAAGAAATGATTATCCCGCTCATCACTATGACGGGAAAGAAAAGATAAAAGGACAACTATGGAAATCAAGATTCAGAACTTAGAAACAATTCGTGAGGCTGCTCGCGAGTTTATTAACAACATAGGCGAACGCCGTGTATTTGCTTTCTACGGCAAGATGGGAGCCGGAAAGACTACTTTCGTAAAGGCTATCTGCGAGGAGCTGGGCGTAGAGGATGTTATCACGAGTCCTACTTTCGCTATTGTAAATGAGTATGAGGTAAATAATGCAGAACTTCTCTCTCTTCATTCTTCATCTATCTACCACTTTGACTTCTATCGCATCAAGAAACTGGAAGAGGTTTACGACATGGGGTATGAAGAGTATTTCTATAGTGGCAGCTTATGTTTCATTGAATGGCCAGAGCTGATAGAGGAGGTCCTGCCTGAAGATGCTGTTCGCGTCACCATCGAAGAGAACGCTGATGGTTCTCGAAGCGTAAAGTTCTAAGAATGCGAAGCGCCTACATTGCATAAAATGTCTGAAATAAAGGTCGTTGTTACATTCCGACGTACGAGTCATCTAACCATGAGCATCGTTAAGAATGGCGATGTACATGTTTCTGCTCCACGCCTTTTCCCGCGTTCGGAAGTAGAGAAATTCGTAAATAATCATCAAGAATGGATAGAGAAAGCGCGTAATAGGACATTAGCAGCAGAAGAGAAAAGAAAAATGTTTTATGCGCAATTACCCCTTAAAAAGCGCTCTGAGCGCGAAGAAGCCATTCAGCGACTGGACTTTAAGGTAAAGGCGCTTCTCGCCTTCCACGCTCCTAAAATGGGCGTAAAACCTTCGGAGATAACATACAAGGCCACCAAGTCGCGATGGGGTATGTGTAACGTCCGTACAAAACAAATTTGCTTCAGTTTATATCTTTTGTTACTGCCAGACTGGTGCATAGAGCATGTGGTGGTTCACGAGCTGGCTCATCTGAAGGAAGCTAACCATGGGCCTCGTTTCTATGCTCTGATGGACCAGCACTTTCCAATGTGGAAAGAAGCCAAGAAAGCAACAGCGAAAATAGTTATTTAACCACCACTTTCCTACCCTTATACAGATAGATTCCTGATTTAACAGGTCTTTCTCCTAACTGACGACCGTCGAGAGTGAACCACTCTTCCTGCGCATGGTTGTCTGTGCTTTGTTTGATACCTGTATCATAAGCGCCCCATTGCTCTGTGAGGAACTGGACTTTGCGACTCAGATTCCACTTGAAACTATCTTTTCTTCCGTTGATGTTATCTTGGTTATACTGTGGCCAGCGAATACCATCACACTGGCTGGCTTCTGCTATCTGATTAATAAACTCATCAATATAGGTATCTACTTGTGAGTAATTAACAGACAAGAAGTGCCACCATAGTTGTTTTACACGTTCCTGGAAACGAGGATAACGGGCTATCTCCCCTATCCAGCTCTGCGAGAAGCTGGGCTTATCATAAATAAAACGCAGATGATCACGACGGAAGGCATTACCGAAGTCCCATACTGGACCAAACTTTAGTTTACTGTCAAAGCCTCTGTCCTTACTGATAAAACAACTGCCATGAAACGACTCACAATCATCCATGATTTCTTGAACAATGTAATAACGTGCAAGGACGTCCATATCTATTTTTTCCTCCCATTCCGTAGAACTCTTATCTGTCTGATAGATGGCGGCATCTGTAGCTTTCAGGCAATCGGACAGATAGTCATATTGCTCTTCTGAAAGTGTATCAGGAGAGTGGTATGTGAAACGAAGCATTTCACCATTAGACTCACAGAAACGTATTTGTTGATCATCATCGTAGTTGTCAATCTCTATCAGCCAACCACCTGTGATGTTATAAGGATCAGTTTCACGATTGTCTTGCTCCACAATATTCACTCTATCATGGGCAACACGAATCTTTTCTGTAAGCATATATAGTCCCTTGTAATCGCCATTGAGGACCAATTCTACGGGACGCTGAGAAGGGGTATAGTCAAGCCCCATAAGGCGACTCAGTTCAAAGCCGACTGTATTGCGTAGCGTTGCATAGTCGTCATCTGCATTGGCCATCAATACAAAATGACGGCTTTGGGTCAAACCCATGGGTGTCACTTTCTCTTCAAACTTTAGTCGATATGGCTTTTTCTCAAAGGCAGACCATGTATAGTTTCCACGTCCTTTAATCCATAACGACAATGGAGCTTCTTCACTGCCCAACGGGCTATACGCACTACCGTTTGGAACATTCAAGAAACAAGAGCCATGAACATAGTTATCCTTGGAGTCAACAGGATTCTCGGTATTGATATACAGAACTGGTAATGTACCGGAGAAGGATTGCGCTATTGACTCATTCAAGGTAATATGATAACGGAACTCAGACGGAACTATTTCAATGGTATAAGTACCTGAAGTACGCGCCAGATACCAAGCTCCGCCATCTACGACCATTTCTCCCGACAGCTCCTGGCAGCCATCATAGGGAGCACATAAAAGATTCTTCCAGAAATCACTCCGTCCAAAAACAGAAGAAGGCACAATCTTAAACCAACCTTCATCTGTATTACAGGAGACCGTTATCTTCCAAGTCACACCATCATCTTGCAAAACAAAGGGATAATCCTTGTTTTGTTGATCCCAATTGTTGAGCCATCCAATTAAATAATAGCTCTCGGGAGTCTGCGCCTTAGACTCCTGGGCAAAACATGTAAATGGTATAAATATATAAATAAGAATGCAGAAGACAACGAATCTCATAATTCAAATAATTAGTGGAATAAAAAAAGTGCCCCCACCTTCACGATGGGAGCACTTAATATATTTACATCATAAAACTCGTTTAACGGAGTCTTACTCTGCCTTTGCCTCTTCAGCAGCGGGAGCCTCTGCAGCAGGTGCTTCCTCAGCCTTAGCCTAATCAGCAACAGGAGCCTCCTGTGCGGGAGCTTCAGCCTTAGTAGACTTGCGTGAGCGACGAGTAGTCTTCTTCTTGGTCTCAGTCTTTGCCATTTCGGGATCGAAGTCAACGAGCTCGATGAAGCAGATCTGAGCAGCGTCACCCTGACGAGCACCCAACTTGATGATGCGGGTATATCCACCGGGACGATCGCCTACCTTCTCAGCTACCGTAGAGAAGAGCTCCTTGATAGCTTCCTTGTTCTGAAGGTAGCTGAAAACTACACGACGAGAGTTTGTTGAATCCTCCTTAGCCTTTGTGATAAGGGGCTCAACATACTTCTTGAGGGCCTTTGCCTTAGCTACGGTCGTAGTGATTCTTTTGTGCATGATCAGAGAGATAGCCATGTTAGCAAGCATGGCACTGCGGTGAGATGCAGTACGACCGAGATGATTGAATTTCTTATTATGTCTCATTGTTGTTTTTTACTTTTATTGGGCAAAAAGTAACTAATTACTCCTTGTCCAGTTTATACTTGGAAATATCGGTTCCAAACGACAGATTCAGACTCTCTAGCAAATCATCAAGCTCAGTGAGCGATTTCTTACCAAAGTTACGGAACTTCAAGAGATCTGTCTTGTTGTACTGTACGAGATCACCGAGGGTCTCAACATCGGCAGCCTTCAAACAGTTGAGAGCACGAACACTGAGGTTCATATCAACCAACTTAGTCTTCAGGAGCTGACGCATGTGCAGTACTTCCTCATCAAACTCCTGGTTAACCTCGCTCTCGGTATTCTCAAGCGTGATCTTCTCATCAGAGAACAACATGAAGTGATAGATAAGGATCTTTGCAGCCTCTTTCAGGGCCTCCTTTGGGTGAATGGAACCGTCCGTTGTCACTTCCAGTACGAGCTTGTCGTAGTCGGTCTTCTGCTCAACACGATAAGGCTCTACAGAGAATTTGACATTGCGGATGGGGGTGTAGATAGAATCGATGGGGATAACGTTAACATCGGTGCAGAACTCACGGTTCTCATCTGATGGAACGTAACCACGACCCTTATTAATGGTCAGATCTATCTGCATTGAAGCTTTAGCGTCGAGATGACAAATCACCAAATCGGGATTTAACACTTCAAATCCAGTCAGATACTTGCCTATATCACCAGCCTTAAATTCAGTAGAATTCTCAACGGTGATGCTGACTTTCTCGTTCTCGAATTCTTCTACTACTTGACGGAACCTTACTTGCTTCAGGTTCAGGATAATATTGGTTACATCTTCCTTAACACCAGGAACTGACGAGAATTCATGCTCCACACCCGTGATACGGATTGTGTTGATAGCATAACCCTCGAGCGATGAAAGGAGTATGCGGCGCAAGGCGTTACCGATGGTTACACCAAAGCCGGGCTCCAACGGACGGAATTCGAACTTGCCGAAACGGTCGTTGGCTTCCAACATTACCACTTTATCGGGTTTTTGAAATGCTAATATCGCCATTAACTTAATGATTTTTATTAGTTCTTAGAGTACAACTCAACGATTAACTGCTCCTTAATATTCTCGGGGATGTCAGCGCGCTCAGGCTTGTGAAGGAACTTACCTGACTTCTGCTGTTCGTCCCACTCGATCCAGGGGTACTTGCTGTGGTTGAAACCAGCCAGTGCATCAGCGATAACCTCGAGAGACTTAGCCTTCTCGCGTACGCCAACAACCATACCGGGCTTCACTGCAAATGAAGGAATGTTAACTACCTTTCCGTCAACAACAATGTGACGATGGCTTACCAGCTGACGAGCGGCTGCACGTGTAGGAGCGAGTCCCATACGGAATACCACATTGTCAAGACGGCTCTCCAAGTTCTGAAGCAGCACCTCACCGGTGATACCCTCAGCCTTAGCAGCTTTCTCAAACATAATGCGGAACTGACGCTCGAGCACACCATAAGTGTACTTAGCCTTTTGCTTCTCTGCCAACATGACTGCATACTCCGACTGCTTGCGGCGGCGGTTATTGCCATGCTGTCCAGGAGGGAAGTTTCTCCTAGACAAAACTTTGTCCGGTCCGTAGATGGCTTCGCCAAAACGGCGGGCAATTTTTGATTTCGGTCCAATATATCTTGCCATAATTTATAAAATGATATTTACTTTTTGTAGTTTGAACTAGTATTTCTAGCCATACTAGCTTTTTACTAGTTAATTAAACGCGGCGACGCTTTGGAGGACGACAACCGTTGTGTGGAAGTGGAGTAACGTCTACGATCTCCATTACCTCGATACCTGCACCGTGGATAGCACGGATAGCAGACTCACGGCCGTTACCGGGACCCTTAACGTATGCCTTTACCTTGCGCAGACCGAGGTCGAAAGCAACCTTAGCGCAATCCTCAGCTGCCATCTGAGCAGCGTATGGAGTGTTCTTCTTAGAACCACGGAAACCCATCTTACCAGCAGATGACCAAGAGATAACCTGACCCTCGTCATTTGCCAAAGACACAATAATATTATTGAAAGAACTGTGAACATGAAGCTGACCAACTGCGGTAACCTTCACATTTCTTTTCTTTGAAGTGACTGTTTTCTTTGCCATAATTCTTTTAAACTTTAAACTCGTTAAACTTTAAACTTTACTTCGTGGCCTTCTTCTTATTTGCAACAGTCTTCTTCTTACCCTTACGAGTACGAGCATTGTTCTTAGTGCTCTGACCGCGTACAGGAAGACCATTACGATGGCGGACTCCACGATAGCAACCAATATCCATCAGTCGCTTGATGTTCAACTGGATCTCAGAACGGAGATCACCTTCTACTTTGAATTCAGCGCCGATGATTTCACGGATTTTGGCTGCCTGGTCGTCGCTCCATTCGCTGACCTTCAGGTCGCGGCTAACGCCTGCCTTATCCAATATCTTTGCTGAACTACTTCGACCTATACCATAGATGTAGGTCAATGCGATTTCGCCACGCTTATTCTGGGGCAAATCTACTCCAACAATTCTTATTGCCATTTGTTAAATAAATGAATAAAAAAATAATGTTTAAATTTCGAAATTTGCTAAAAAGCATGCAAAGGTAAGGAAATAAATCGATATCTCCTTACTTTTTGCAGCTTATTTAACTTTTTTTAGCCCTGACGCATCTTATACTTAGGGTTCTTCTTGTTGATAACGAACAGACGACCCTTACGACGTACGATTTTGCAGTCTGGGGTACGCTTCTTCAACGATGCTCTTGTCTTCATATCTTTGAGTAATGATTTTATTATTTGTATCGAAACACAATTCGTCCCTTAGTCAGGTCATACGGACTCATCTCAACTTTGACTTTATCACCGGGCAGGATACGGATGTAGTGCATACGCATCTTACCAGAGATGTGTGCGATGATCTGAACACCGTTCTCAAGTTCTACTCGGAACATTGCATTCGAGAGGCTCTCGACGATAGTTCCGTCTTGCTCTATAGCGGATTGCTTTGCCATGCTTTGCTTTTAGTAAAGTTTACCTTCAAATGTTTCTACTTCTTCAAACGAAGAGAGAATCTCTGCTTGTCCTCGCCTTATTGCGATTGTATGCTCGAAGTGTGCAGCGGGTTTACCATCACGGGTACATACGCTCCAGCGATCGGGCTTCAAGTAGATATCACGCTTCCCCATCGTTATCATTGGCTCTATGGCTATGCACATGCCTGCTTTCAGCATGACGCCGTTGCCACGTCGTCCATAGTTGGGTACTTGTGGATCTTCATGCATCTCGCGACCGATGCCATGACCTGTCAGTTCGCGAACAACTCCGTAACCTTCAGCCTCGCAGTGATCTTGTACAGCGCTACTGATGTCACCAAGATGTCTGCCTGCAACTGCGTTTTCTATTCCTTTGTAGAGCGACTCTTTGGTTACACGAAGTAGTTTCTTAACTTCATCGCTGACCTCACCTACACAGAAAGTGTAACATGAGTCACCATTGAAACCATTGAGCAGTGTTCCGCAATCTACGGAGATAATATCACCGTCTTTTAGAACAGTCTCTGCATCGGGAACTCCGTGAACGACGACGTCGTTAACAGAGGTACAGATGCTGGCAGGAAACGGCCCTCCATAAGGATTAGGGAATCCCTTGAAGGTGGGTATGGCCCCGTGGTCACGAATAAATTCGTCAGCCACTTTATCCAACTGGAGGGTCGTCACACCAGGTTTTATATGTCGAGCCAATTCGCCAAGGGTCTTACCAACGAGTTGGTTAGCCTGACGCATCAACTCTATCTCATCTTCAGTCTTTAGAAATATCTTCATCAGCTTAGTAGGCTGCTACACCACCGCGACCATGAATACGACCTGAGTTAAGCAGGCCATCATAGTGGCGCATGAGCAAATGGCTTTCTATCTGCTGCAGGGTATCCAACACTACACCAACGAGAATGAGCAACGATGTACCACCAAAGAACTGCGAGAACTCGTCCTTAACATCGAGCAGGCTTGCGAAAGCAGGCATGATAGCGATGAAGGCGATGAACAGAGAGCCAGGCAGTGTAATGCGAGACATCACTGTGTCAATATACTCAGCAGTATCCTTACCGGGCTTAACGCCAGGGATGAAGCCATTGTTGCGCTTCATATCTTCGGCCATCTGCGTAGGATTCAATGTGATAGCAGTGTAGAAATACGTGAATGCGATGATGAGTACTGCAAAGACAGTATTGTACAACCAGCTGTGGTGGTCAAGCATATTACGCATGAACCAGCTTGCGTTGTCAGGGTTCGAATACTGAACCACTGCCAAGGGGATGAACATCAATGCCTGAGCAAAGATGATAGGCATCACGTTAGCTGCGAACAACTTCAAGGGGATGTACTGACGTGCACCACCATACTGCTTGTTACCAACGACACGCTTAGCATACTGTACGGGAACTTTGCGAACACCCTGTACCAACAGGATTGAGAAACATACGACAGCGAGGAGGATCAGCATCTCAATCAGGAACATCACAAGACCACCACCAGTTACAGAAGCGAAGCGTGAGCCCACTTCCTGAGCAAAAGCTCCTGGGAGACGAGCGATGATACCAATCATAATGATCATTGAGACACCATTACCAATACCTTTGTCGGTGATGCGCTCACCCAGCCAGAGGATAAACATACTACCAGCAGCCAGAATAATGGTTGCAGGAAGCATGAATGCCGTCCAGCTGATGCCATCGGTAAGAGCAGAACCTACCTGCATTCTAAGATTAATGAGGTAGCTCGGTGCCTGAAACAGCAGGATTGCTACTGTCAGGTACCGAGTGTACATGCTAATCTTTTTACGGCCGCTCTCACCTTCACGCTGCATCTTCTGGAAATAAGGCACAGCGACAGCGAGCAGCTGCATAACGATAGAAGCTGAGATGTAGGGCATGATTCCCAGGGCAAAGATTGATGCCTGAGAGAATGCACCACCCGAGAACATGTCGAGGAGAGACATCAGACCTTCCTTGGTCTGTCCACCAAGACCGCCACCGGCTTCGTTCATGCTCTTCAGAATACCATAGTTGATACCAGGAAGCACGATTTTTGAACCAAAGCGATAAATCGCTACAAAAAGGACGGTGATGAGGAGACGCTGACGGAGATCCTCAATCTTCCAAATGTTCTTAAGGGTATCTATAAACTTCTTCATTTTTAGTTTAGATTATTGTTGCGGTTCCACCTACTGCTTTGATAGCCTCTTCTGCGGTCTTAGAGAAAGCGTTGGCTGTTACTTCCAGCTTAGCCTTCAGCTCACCGTTGCCAAGAACCTTTACGAGTTCCTTGCCATTGGTCAGACCAGCTGCTACGAGCTCGTCTACACCAATCTTGGTGAGGTTCTTCTGCTCTGCAAGCTTCTGCAGAGTAGAGAGATTGACAGCAAAGTACTCCTTGTGGTTGATATTCTTGAAACCAGCCTTAGGAACACGACGCTGCAGAGGCATCTGACCACCTTCAAAACCAATCTTTCTCTTATAACCTGAACGAGCCTTGGCACCCTTGTGACCACGGGTAGAGGTACCACCCAGACCAGAGCCTGGACCGCGACCGATTCTACGACGTGCGTGTGTAGAGCCTTCTGCAGGTTTCAATGTATTCAGTTTCATGATAGAATTCTTTTTAAGTTGTTATTACTGTTTAGTCAATAACGGTCACCAGATGATGAACCTTGCGAATCATACCGCGGACAGCGGGAGTATCTTCCTTCTCAACCACCTGAGAGATCTTGCGAAGTCCAAGGGCCTCGAGGGTACGCTTCTGGTCAACGGGATAACCGATCTTACTCTTAATCTGCTTAATCTTAATTGTTGCCATAGTCTATTCTCCTTTTATCCTCTAAATACTTTTTCCATACTGATACCACGGGTACCTGCTACAGTGTAAGCGTCGCGCATCTGGCTCAGTGCCTCGATGGTAGCCTTCACCAAGTTGTGAGGGTTAGAAGAACCCTTTGACTTAGCGAGCACATCCTTAACACCTACGCTCTCGAGCACAGCACGCATAGCACCACCGGCTACAAGACCGGTACCGGCAGCAGCGGGCTTCAGGAATACCTGAGCACCACCGAAGCGAGCTTCCATCTCGTGGGGGATAGTACCTTTCAGAACAGGTACCTTCACAAGGTTTTTCTTAGCAGACTCAACGCCCTTGGCAATGGCTGCGGTAACTTCACCTGCCTTGCCGAGGCCCCAGCCAATGATACCGTTGCCGTCGCCGACAACAACAATAGCTGCGAATGTAAAGGTGCGACCGCCCTTTGTTACCTTAGTAACACGGTTGATGGCAACCAGTCTGTCTTTCAGTTCAACGTCACTATTTACTTTAACTTTGTTCATTGCCATAATCGTTTAGAAATTAAGTCCACCTTTACGTGCTCCATCAGCGAGAGACTTTACGCGACCATGATACAGGTAACCGTTACGGTCGAAGACAACGCTCTTCACGCCAGCTTCCTGTGCCTTAGCAGCAATCATCTCACCTACCTTCTCAGCCTGTTCGATCTTAGGCATGGCCTCAAGACCCAGTGAAGAAGCAGAAGCAAGAGTTTTACCTTCCAAATCATTAATCACCTGAACGTAGATCTGCTTGTTGCTGCGGAAAACGCTCATACGGGGACGCTCGGCAGTACCGAACACGTTCTTACGAATTCTATATTTAATCTTGATTCGTCTTTCTACTTTCTTTGTTGTCATAATCTTTTAAATGTTAAGCATTAATTAATAAGATTACTTAGCTGAAGCTGACTTACCCGACTTACGACGGATAACTTCACCCTTGAACAAAATACCCTTTCCTTTGTAAGGCTCAGGCTTGCGGAACGAACGAATCTTTGCGCAGATAAGACCGAGCAGCTGCTTGTCGGCACTCTCCAGGATGATCTGGGGGTTCTGGTTACGCTCTGACTTGGTCTCAACCTTAACTTCCTTAGGAAGCTGAATGAAAATGGGGTGTGTATAGCCCAGCGCAAATTCAATGATGTTACCCTGGTTAGAAACACGGTAACCTACACCGACAAGCTCCATCTCCTTCTTGTAGCCCTCGCTTACACCAACAACCATGTTGTTAACGAGTGCACGATAGAGACCGTGGAAAGCCTGCTTCTGTTTGATATTTACGGGACTCTTCTCGTCGATTTCGAATGTTACGTTACCATCCTCGATCTTTACGAGAATCGACTTGTCGACTTTCTGAGAAAGCTCGCCCTTGGGACCCTTAACGGTAACTACGCCGTCCTTGTCCTGTGCTACAGTAACGCCAGCGGGAATACTAATTGGCAATTTTCCTATTCTTGACATATTCTATCCTCCAATTAATAAACGTAGCAAAGAACCTCACCGCCAATCTTCTGCTGTGCGGCCTCTTTGTCTGTCATTACACCTTTAGACGTGGATAAGATTGCGATACCCAGTCCGTTAATTACTCTCGGCATGTCCTTGTAACCAGTGTACTTACGAAGACCTGGTGTAGACACACGTTTCAAGAACTTGATGGCGTTCTCTTTTGTTACAGGGTCGTACTTCAAGGCAACCTTGATAGTTCCCTGAGGACCATCCTCGATGAACTTGTAGTTCAGGATGTAGCCTTTCTCGAAGAGGATCTTAGTAATTTCCTTCTTCAAGTTTGAAGCTGGTACTTCAACAACACGGTGATGAGCCATGATTGCGTTTCTCAACCTCGTCAGAAAATCTGCTATTGGATCTGTCATAAAAATAAATTGTTTAATTAATCGGGACTCCCCCGACAATATTAAATAAAAAAAGTATCTTCTTGCGTTTTGGCTTTTGGCCATTGGCTATTGGCATGATGCCAACGGCCAACAGCTATATGCCAATTGCTGATTACCAGCTAGCCTTCTTCACTCCGGGAATCAGACCGCTTGATGCCATCTCACGGAACTGAATACGAGAGAGACCGAACTGACGCATGTATCCTTTGGGACGACCCGTGATCTTGCAGCGGTTGTGCAGACGGATGGGGTTAGCGTTCTTGGGGATAGCCTGCAGTTTGCGGGCAGCCTCGTAAGCCTCTGCGGCGTCGTCGCTAGTAGCGATGATCTTCTTCAGTGCAGCACGCTTCTCAGCGAAACGGGCAACGAGCTTAGCGCGCTTCACCTCGCGAGCCTTCATTGATTCTTTTGCCATATCTCTTAATCGTTTTTAGCGTTCTTGAATGGGAGACCGAAAGCCTTCAGGAGAGCATAACCCTCTTCGTCGGTCTTAGCCGTTGTCACGAAGGTGATGTTCATACCCTGGATGCGGTCTACTGAATCGATATTAATCTCGGGGAAGATAATCTGCTCCTGGATACCCAGTGTGTAGTTACCACGACCATCGAACTTGCTCTCGATACCCTTGAAGTCACGAATACGAGGCAGTGCGATGCGTACCAGACGCTCCAAGAACTCGTACATGCGCTCACGACGGAGAGTTACCATCACGCCGATAGGCATCTTCTTACGAAGTTTGAAGTTAGCGATATCCTTCTTTGAGTAGGTAGCAACGGCCTTCTGACCAGTGATGGTAGAAATCTCGTTGATAGCCACCTCGATGATCTTCTTGTCCTGAGTAGCATCACCCAGACCCTGGTTGATGACGATCTTCTTCAGGACAGGAATCTGCATAGCAGAACTATAGTTGAACTGCTTCATCAATGCTGGTGCAATCTGCTCAGCATAGGTCTTCTTAAGTTGTGCTGTATTCATTACTTAATCTCCTCTCCTGACTTTTTGGCAACGCGAATCACGTTCTTGCCCTCGTGCTTGATAGCAACGCGAGTAGCCTTACCGCTCTTCGGGTCGATCAGACTTAAATTAGAAATATGGATGGGAGCCTCTACCTTCTCGAAGCCACCCTGAGGATTCTTGGCGCTGGGCTTTGTGCTCTTGTTGACGTAGTTTACGCCCTCAACGATAGCACGCTGCTTCTCAACCAAGACCTTCAGCACCTTACCTGTCTTGCCCTTGTCCTCACCGGCCAGGACCATGACGGTATCGTTTTTCTTGATATGTAACTTGCTCATTACTTTTTAATCTTTTAATGTTAAAGAACCTCAGGTGCCAAAGATACGACCTTCATGTTAACTGCACGAAGCTCACGAGCTACGGGACCGAAGATACGGCTACCGCGGAGCTCACCAGCATTGTTCAGCAGAACGCAGGCATTGTCGTCAAAGCGGATGTATGAACCATCGGGGCGACGAATTTCCTTCTTCGTGCGGACAATCAGAGCCTTAGATACTGCACCCTTTTTCACGTCACTCGTAGGGATAGCGTTCTTGATAGCAACAACGATCACATCACCTACGCTGGCATAACGGCGGCGGGTACCACCCAGCACACGGATGCAGAGAGCCTCGCGTGCACCGCTATTATCAGCTACTGTAAGTCTTGATTCTGTCTGTATCATAATTACTTAGCTTTTTCAACGATTTGTACTAATCTCCAGCGCTTTGTCTTAGACAGAGGGCGGGTTTCCATAATGAGTACGGTATCACCTACCTGGCACTCATTCTTCTCATCATGTGCATGGTACTTCTTCGTCTTCTGGACGAACTTACCATAAATAGGGTGCTTCTCCTTGAACTTAGCAGCGATAACAATGGTTTTATCCATTTTGTTGCTGATAACGACACCCTGTCTTGTCTTTCTTAAATTTCTTGTTTCCATCTGGACCATTGTTATTTGTTAAGTTCTCTCTGACGGAGCTCCGTCTTCATGCGTGCGATGTCACGACGTGCAGCCTTAATCAGTGAGGGATTCTCCAGCGGAGTGACGTTGTGATTGAACTTCATCTGGTTGTACTTGGCAACCTCCGTCTCAATGCGCTCTGCCAATTCCTTGGTCTCGAGCTCCTTAATTTCCTTCGTCTTCATACTAATTAAGCGTTTTTATCGTAGTCACGTCTTACAACAAACTTGGTCTTTACGGGCAGCTTCTGAGCACCGAGGCGCAAAGCCTCTTTAGCTACTTCGAAGGGAACGCCCTCTACCTCAAAGAGGATACGGCCTGGAGTCACAGGTGCAACCCATCCTGCGGGATCACCCTTACCTTTACCCATTCGGACGTCAGCAGGTTTGCGAGTGATGGGTTTGTCGGGGAAGATGCGGATCCATACCTGACCTTCACGGTTCATGTAACGGTTGATGGCAACACGAGCTGCCTCAATCTGACGGCTGTCAATCCACTTAGCGTCAAGAGTCTTGATGCCAAAAGAACCGAAAGCCAATGTAGTACCTCTGTGGGCGTTGCCTTTATTGCCACGTCCGTCTTGAGGTCTTCTATATCTTACTCTCTTGGGCTGTAACATGATAGCTTCTCTTTCTTTTAACGGTTATTATTTTTCTTACCACCACGGAACTTACGGCCACCATTGTTACCGCCGTTGTTACGGCCGCCCTGTTGCTTCTCCTGAGAGAAGTTAGGAGTGAGGTCTACCTTACCGTAGATTTCGCCACGGCAAATCCAAACCTTGATACCCAGCAGACCTACCTTGGTAAGAGCTTCTGCCTGGCAGAAATCGATGTCAGCACGGAAGGTGTGCAGAGGAGTACGACCTTCTTTCAGCATCTCGCTACGTGCGATTTCTGCGCCATTCAGACGTCCTGAGATCTGAACCTTGATACCCTCGGCACCAGCGCGCATCGTGTTAGCGATAGCCTGCTTGATAGCACGACGGTAAGCAATCTTGCCCTCAATCTGGCGAGCGATGTTTGTGGCAACGATTGTGGCATCCAGTTCTGGACGCTTAACTTCGAAAATATTGATCTGAACGTCCTTGTCGAAGAGCTTCTTCAGCTCGTCCTTCAAGTTGTCGACGTCCTGTCCACCTTTACCAATGACGATACCCGGACGGGCTGTGCAAATAGTAATGGTAATCAGCTTCAGTGTGCGCTCGATGAAGATCTTCGAAACGCTAGCCTTAGCCAAACGCTCGTTAAGATACTTACGGATCTTCTGGTCTTCAACCAGGTTGTCTCCGAAGTCCTTACCACCGAACCAGTTTGACTCCCAACCTCTAACGATACCCAGACGGTTGCTAATTGGATTTACTTTCTGTCCCATTCTATTTATTCTTTTACGTCGTTAGTTTTAGCGTCAACAAACAGAGTGACGTGGTTACTGCGCTTGCGGATACGATAGCCACGACCCTGAGGTGCGGGACGCATGCGCTTGAGCGTAACACCCTCGTCAACGAAGGCGCGAGTGATGAACAGTTCGCCAGCCTCAGCCTTGCGATCGTTCTTCTGCTCCCAGTTATTAATTGCTGAGCGGAGAAGCTTCTCCACATCAGCAGCAGCAGCCTTCTTTGAGAAGCGCAGCACACCGAGTGCGCGGTTCACCTCCATGCCGCGAATCATGTCAACGACATAACGCATCTTGCGTGGAGAAGAAGGACAGCCTTTCAGCTTTGCAAAATACTGTGTCTTAAGAGCTGCTTTTCTTTCTTCAGCCTTAATATGTTTTCTTGCTCCCATTTTAATTCTTTAATTTTAAAAATTTTTCAATTTTCCCTTGGAGCATTACTTCTTGTTACCGGCGTGACCACCGAAGCGACGTGTGGGTGCGAACTCACCGAGCTTGTGACCAACCATGTTCTCAGTAATGTAAACAGGGATAAATTTGTTACCGTTATGAACTGCAACAGTGTGTCCCACGAAATCGGGGGAAATCATTGATGCTCTGGCCCAAGTCTTAACGACATTCTTCTTGCCGCTCTCATTCATAGCGAGAACTTTCTTCTCGAGAGCAACGTTGATATAAGGACCTTTCTTTAATGAACGACTCATAATTTAACTCTTGATTTCTTGTTTACTTCTTGTTTGCTCTTTCAATAATATACTTGTTTGAAAGCTTCTTAGGTGCACGTGTCTTAAGACCCTTAGCGTACAGACCCTTACGTGAACGTGGGTGTCCACCAGACTGACGGCCTTCACCACCACCCATTGGGTGATCGTGGGGGTTCATAACAACACCACGGTTGTGAGGACGACGTCCCAACCAGCGTGAGCGACCAGCCTTACCTGATGCCTCCAGCGCGTGGTCAGAGTTACCCACAGCACCTACGGTAGCCTTACAAGCAGAAAGCACCTTACGTGTCTCTCCTGAGGGGAGCTTAATCACGCAGTAGCTTCCTTCGCGAGAAGTCAACTGAGCAAAATTACCTGCCGAACGAACGAGCAGAGCACCCTGACCAGGACGGAGCTCAATGTTGTGAACAACCGTACCTACGGGGATGTTGGCGAGCGGAAGGGCGTTACCAATCTCAGGTGCAGCCTCAGCTCCAGACATCAGAGTCGTACCAACCTGCAGTCCATTAGGAGCAATAATGTAACGTTTTTCACCATCTGCATAGTAGAGCAGAGCAATGCGAGCTGAACGGTTAGGATCGTACTCGATTGTCTTTACTACAGCAGGAACACCATCTTTCTCTCGCTTGAAGTCGATCAGACGATACTTCTTCTTGTGGCCGCCGCCCATGTAGCGGACAGTCATCTTACCGGTGTTGTTTCGACCACCGGTTGAACGCTTACCGTAAACGAGAGACTTCTCTGGCACGGATGCAGTAATATCCTCGAACGTGCCAATAATTTTGTGTCTTTGACCCGGAGTTACGGGCTTTAATTTACGTACTGCCATTTCTATTAATCAATATTGCTGTAAAAATCAATTTCCTCACCCTCTTTCAGAGTGACAATAGCCTTCTTGAAGGCGTTCTTCTGTCCCTTCACGAGACCTGCCTTCGTGTAGCGCTGACTGCGCTTACCTGCATAACGGATTGTGTTTACATCCTCAACCGTTACGTTGTACATTGCCTCGACTTCCTTCTTAATCTCAAGCTTGTTAGCCTCAGGACGTACAACGAAACCGTAGCGGTTAGGCTGCTTCTCCGTGATCTTGGTCATCTTCTCAGTGACCAGTGGTTTTACGATAAATGCCATATCTGTTGTATCCTTTTTACTTGTTTAAGATTCCGTCGATAGTCTCGAGTGATTTCTCTGTAATCACCAGTACATCTGCGTTCAGCACCTTGTAGGTATTTACCTTAGAAGCCTCGATAACCTCGGCCTTCTGCAGGTTGCGAGCTGACAGATATACATTCTTGTTAGCCTCAGGCATAACGAAGAGCAGCTTCTTTCCGTCAACCTTCAGGTTCTTTGCTACGTTTACCAGTTCCTTGGTCTTGGGAGCCTCGAAGTTGAAGTCCTCAAGTACAACGATAGCATTCTCCTGAGCCTTGTATGTCAGAGCTGACTTACGAGCGAGCTCCTTCACCTTCTTGTTCAGCTTGAAGCCATAGTCACGAGGTGTGGGACCGAACACGCGACCACCACCACGCAGCAGAGGTGAGTTGATATCACCATGACGAGCACCGCCGCCGCCCTTCTGGCGACCGAGCTTGCGGGTAGAACCGCTAATCTCGCTACGCTCCTTTGACTTAGCGTTGCCCTGGCGCTGGTTGGCCATGTACTGCTTTACGTCCAGATAGATGACGTGATCGTTAGGCTCAACTGCGAAGATGGCGTCATTCAGAACCACCTTTCTTCCGGTCTCCTGACCGTTGATATTCAATACACTAACTTCCATCTTTACTTCTCAATTAATACAGTTGAACCATTGCAACCAGCGCAGCTACCCTTCACGAGGAGGAGGTTGTGCTCCGGAATCACCTTTAATACTTTCAAGTTCTGAGTTGTCACACGGTCACATCCCATGTGTCCACCCATGCGCATACCCTTGAATACCTTTGCGGGGTAAGAACAAGCACCGATAGAACCTGGCTTACGCAGACGGTCGTCCTGACCGTGAGTGCTCTGACCTACACCACCGAAACCGTGACGTTTAACAACGCCCTGGAATCCCTTACCTTTTGATGTACCTACAACGTCTACGAACTCTGCATCAGCGAAAAGCTCTACGGTGAGTGTGTCACCCAGGTTGTAGTCCTCATCAAACTTGAACTCGGCCAAGTGTGCCTTTGGAGTTGTGCCGGCCTTTTTGAAGACACCCATCATCGCTTTGGTGGTGTTCTTCTCTTTCTTCTCACCGAATGCGAGCTGAACAGCCTTGTAGCCATCCTTCTCTACGGTCTTGACCTGTGTCACAACGCAAGGACCAGCTTCGATAACAGTGCACGGTACATTCTTACCGTCGGCACTGAAAACGGATGTCATTCCGATTTTTCTTCCTAATAATCCTGGCATTTCAGTTTTAAAAATTTAAATAAATGAGTTATAAATACGTTTTGTTACTTTCGTTTTAAGTGTCATTTTGCCGCCACCATCTTTATATACGCGCACGAAGAGATACAGTCCGCTTCCTTCTCCCTGAAGGTTAAACTGCTCTTTTTCAGTGCCTTGATAGCTTATAGCCAGCGCAACGACCACTTTTGCGGGTGCAAAGGTACACATATTTAATGGAAATCCACTCACCACGCACCTCCAAAACCCTAACTTTTATGAAAGTTTAACAGTTGTGTCATAAAAATGGCAGCAGAAAACCTAAAATACCGTTATCTCAAAGCACAGTCTTTGCACACCCATAGCGTAGGTTTGAAGCTGTCAAAGTGCCACTTTTGGCTTTGCCGACCTAGGTCAGCAGATAGGCTGACATTTGTCGGCAACACTGCTGACCTAGGTCGGCAAAGAGAAAATAAATGCTTTTGATCGATTAAACTTGCAGGATTGAATGATTATTGCTACCTTTGCGCTCCATTAAACCAACCATACCAAATCATGAAGACAGGATTAAACATTCACTACATGGTGCACCCCACACCAAAGAAACCTGGGGAAGAGACACAGACATACCATGTAAGACAAGTACTGAACCACACCATTCACACACACGATCTAGCAGAGCATGTGAGCAAGAATAGCATCCTCTCGTCCGGACTGTTCGAGATGGTGATGGACCTCCTCGGTCGTGAACTAGCCGAGCAACTGCTCGACGGGCGCGATGTCCATTTGGACGGCATCGGGCGCTTCGCCCTTCAGCTGGGCACCAAGAAAGTAAAAGGAGAAGACGGGCGCAGGCACAAGAAGACATATACCAACCCTGAAGAGCTGACAGCTCGTGAGGTTGTTGTAGAAGGCATGTCTTTCGTCCCCGACAAGAAGATGCTAAACAGGCTTCGCACCAGCAGTCAGTTCTTCGTAAACGAGAAAGAAGGCTACAAACAGGAGGTGTCGCATCAGGATATGATCAAGAAGTTAGAAGCCTACTGCGCCAAGCACGGCAGCTTCACCCGCAAGGAATTCCAGCGCATGTTTGGCATATCCCGCTATCGCGCCCAGCAATTGCTCAGCGAGCTGGCAACATCCCCCACCTCCCGCTTTCATCGGGAGAAGTTCGGCCCAACCTATATCTACCGCATGCAAGACAAATAAAAACATATAAGGCAAGGAAAATTCCTTGCCTTATATTCATATTACAACAAGCATTGGACAACGTCCAATATCATTTCATCAAAATCATTTACGACTCCGCGACTCCCTCTTAACGGATAGCAACTGGCTCTATCTCCCTTCTATAGGAATATTAACAAAGTGAACGTATTCTTCACAAAGGAAATAGTTAGAACACTTCATGCTGAGACCGAAAGATGCAGACTTTGCATTTCCCGTGGTATCAAATCCAAGGATATTATATGAGAAAGTTTTGGAAGCACCAGCATCAAGATCATAAGCGATCTCATATTCCATGTTTCCACTCCCACCTATTCCGATACGAGCTTCCCTGTAGGTATTACCCAAATCATCAGAAGGTGTACAATGGCTTATAGCTGCACCTCTACTATCATACACTTTGGTCTCAACATGCTTAAGATCAAAACCAAGATTGTTAGTGAGAGTAAACGACACACAGAGCTTACCATCTTCAACCTTACATCCTTCCAACTTGTAATCGAGCAAGACATCATTGGTCTGAATGCCATGATTCATAACACGATTATCCACAATTCCGATTGTAAACAAGACTTCATTGCTTGGCATATCGCTGATTTCGCTTGTC
>Ga0265298_10000516_pt1 | contig 57343 bp, 96 predicted proteins | sample AusTroGonzalo_MG_3_FD_193486 | JGI IMG/M metagenome (GOLD analysis project Ga0265298, IMG submission 193486) | Bovine rumen microbial communities from tropical cattle in Woodstock, Queensland, Australia - Gonzalo_01 | ecosystem: Host-associated > Mammals > Digestive system > Stomach > Rumen ... | reverse complement strand
CGTTCGTCGTTCCGCTGATCGTTCCGCTGATCGTCACGCTGCCGTTCCCCGTCGAATAACTCCAGTCGCTCGGCTGGGCCAGCGTGTTGCTAAGGATGCAGTTCACCACCCTGTGCCGGGTCGTGATCTTCGCGTCGCTGTAGGTGTACGGCAGCGCAGACAGGCTCGTCAGGGAGACAAATACGTTGTTCCGCCCGAAGGCCGTGTCGATCGTGTCCGAGTTCCCGTTGATGTCCAGCACGCTCAGATCGTCGTCGCCCGCCGGCTTGACCAGTCCAAGGTTCGTTGTTGCGGCCATGTTCATTCACCCCTTTCGTGCCTGTCGATCCATGCAAGGAATTCCTGCTTTGTGATCGGCCCGCCGTCAAACCGTTCCCGGTTGACCGCCTTCATGACCAGGTCGAAGTCCTCCGGCGTGCATCGCCTGAAGAATTCCCTGTGCCCGTCGTAGTAGTCCCATACCGTCTTTTCAAACCCGCTCTTGTCCTCTTCGATTCCCGGTGCCTTGTTCAGCGTGTAGTAGCTGTCCGCCATGATGCGGACGATCATCGTGTTGTACTCCGCCATGTGCCCGCGCTTCAGGAATTCGTCCGCCACGTAGCAGTGGCGCTTGAAGAAACTTTGCAGGTTCTGGAATTTGATTTCCGGCCGGTTGCACAGGCTCCCGTCCCGCACGCTGTACAGGTAAATCGGCCGGTCGCACTTGATCTTCCCGATCCGCTTGTGGTCGATTTCCATTTCCACGACCGCCAGGAACGCGCTGTCCTCGCACCACGTCAGTTCCTCGTTGAAGCGGATCTCGTTGTCCGTCAGGAATTTCCTTCTGAAGACCTTATTGTGAACGAATACCGGCTCCCGGTCCGTCTTCATGTGCAGCCGTTCGTGGTCCTGCCACAGAAGGTCGAACCAGAGCAGGTCGAAGTTGTCCGTATCCAGCACGTTCAGGATGTCGTACAGCGCGTACAGGCTTGCGAAGGTATCGTCCCAGTCGTTCCACTTGATCCATTTCGCGTCGCTGTGCTCGATGCACCAGTTCCTCGCCTTTGCGATCCCGCCGTGCGGAAGGCACACCTGGTTCACCTTAAACGGGCATTCCGCGAAATACTCGTCCGGAAACTTTTCGCTCCCGTCGTGAACGATCGTCACGCGCACCTTGCTCCAGTCCGCCAGCCGCTGCATGGACAGCATCCTTATGCCGTCCCGCCCGACTTCCCACGGTTCAGTCCAGTGCGTGATAAATAAATCAAGCAGCATATCACGGTCTCCTTAATGTAATGTTGCAGTTTCCGTACTCGCTGTTGATCGCCCTCAGTTCCGTGTAGCCTTCATAGACGTTCTGGTTTTCGGAGTCGATCCTTTCCGTAATTGTTTGGATGTTCTCCGGCACACTGAACGCGGCGAATCCTTCCGCAAGCGTTATGCCGACAAGGTAAACGAAAATGATCCTGTCATCCCCGTTTGGCAGGATGGTCCCTGTAAACGTGTCCCCGTTACTCAGCGTCAGCGTGTTGTCCATTCTGCTCTTCCTTTCTCTTCTCCTGTTCGCGTTCCGAGCGGCTGATGGCGTCCAGGCACGCGCGCAGGTTTCCGATTGCCGCGTTCACAGGCAGCGCGATCTGGTCAAACAGGTTCATCGGCACCTGCACCTGCTTCAGCAGGTCGATCGTCTGGTCAATGACGTACTTGATGGTTACGGTTTCGTTCATGGTGCTCCTCCTCTTAATAGTGGAATGTTCGTGTGCTTCCAAGTGTCCTGTTCGGAGACGTATAAAAATACCAGTATCCTTCCACGTTTGACGCCGCCTTGTATTGGTTCAGGTGCGCGTCGTAATAGTACAGTGTGCCAAAGTCTGAGTAAGTTCCTACGTCATCGCGTTTCGCATGGGCCGCCCTCGTCATGGTAACCTGGTTCGGGTACACGTTTACATTCAGTCCGTAAAATCCCATGTACCCGCTTGCAGAGTCAGGAAAATACGTATTGTTTTCCGTAATCTCTGTCATCGCGTGCAACTTTACGCCGCGTGACGACCCATCTGTCTGGATTCGTGCAATTTCCGTCCCGCTCTTGTAAATCCTTGTATTAAACCAGTCTCCGCTGTGAAGCGGCGCTGAACCGTATATATCCGGTTTCACCCAGCTGGCTTGCACGTCGCTCTTCATGTCGTTCTGCCCGGTCACGTACAGGGAACCTACGCTCAGTTCCGGCGTGTTACTGTACTTTGTGCCGGATGTCGTCTGAATCTGCACCTTCGCACTGGCCTTGGTTCCGGACAGCGCCAGTTGGTAATACACCTGCGATCCGGATACAATTGACTGGGAAGGTTGCTGTGAGTTTCCGTCATAGGCCGCGAAATAGTATCCGGATTGCACCTGCGGGAAAAACGCCGCTTTTGCTCTGCTCAGGGGAGTAATATTGACCGTAATGGATTTGATGCCTACGTAACCGCTTCCGGGCGTATACGTCCCGTTTGAGGTTACTGTCCCCCTGTTTTGCAGCAGCGAGTCGATATACGTGGTCAAAGTCTTTGTATACCTTGACGTTGGCGCTGCTCCTGATCCGTTCAGCGAACTGATCTTCAGCGGAACGTTCAGGTATCCCGCGCTGTCCCCTGCGGTCATCGGCCCGTCCTGCGTCAGTTCAAGGTCGATATTGTGGGAGTTGTAGCTGGTTCCGAATCCAACCGTGTAACTTTGGTCCTGTGGGCTAGCTTTCACGGACAGTACCGCGTTGCCGCTCCAATTCCCACTCCAACTTGAAACGGCCCGGCTAAAAGACCCTACGTCCACCCAATCCGCGTCGCTGTAATTCTTCTTTTGCAACTTGTATGTGTTGCCGGAACTTGTTATTTGCAGGTCTTTTATTGATTCGTGTATTTCTGTGGCATTTCCGATTGTTCCAAGGTATATGTATGGAGCCATTACGTATCCGCCAGAGGAAACGATATTATTGTTTACTGTTATTCCATGTGTTGTAAGCAGGTCGATGTCTGCAATTTTGGTTTTAAGGTAGTCAGCCGTTATCTGTGATGCCTTCACATATGCGGTCAGATTGATATAATCCGCAGAAATATCAACATAGGAAGAAGATGTTTTGTCCTGGTTGTTAATGCCAAGCACGATACTTGCCGAATTTACTTTTGCATTTGAGCCTGTCCCTGTAACGACCAGATCAATCCGTCCCTTCTGGACGTTGATCTCGCCCATCCAGTCCGTCTTTGAACTTGCAACGGCAAGGTCAATTGCTGTTGAAGTGCTTTCAATCGTACTGTAGTTTCCGATGTTCTCGTCCACGACTTCCTGATAGATCATCGTGGATGTCTGCAAAATCGTGCTGTAATTGTTGCTCACATAGTCGCTGACATTCGTGTATACGCCCGTAGCGGTCTGCATAATAAGCGACGTCAGCGTACTGCTTGCCCCACTGACTGCAAGTGCGATACTCGTGGATGTCTGCGTAATCGTGCTGTAGTTGTCGCTCACATAATCCGTGACGTTCGTGTATAGACCAGTGGCAGTCACCAAGATTTGTGAGTACAGCGTGGAGGACGCGGCACCGACAGCAATCGATATAGACGACGCGGTCTGCTCAATGGTGCTGTAGTTGTCGCTCACATAGTCGTACACGCCCATCACGATGTTCGTTGCGGTCTGCCTTATGGTGCTGTTCAGTTCTCCTTTAGCCGCGTTCACCTGTGTGGTGATGCTTCTGGACGTCTGCTCAATTTTACTGTTCAGTTCCGCGTTCGTCTGGCTGACGTCGCTGGAAATCTTCTGCGCCGTAACCGTCAGGTTTCCACGGTATTCCTCTCCCAGCAGCGATACCTGCCGCGCCAGGACTCTCCACTTCTCGTCGTCCTGATCAATCCGGACATTACTTTCGACAATCGCGTCCGTAGACAGTTTCTTGTTCCACTTGCCGTTCTTCCATACGAACACCCAGTCGGAGTAGAACGTGTTCCACTTCATCGCGGACAGTTCGTTCCATGTTTTGCTGCTCAGGGCGTTCCATGTGCGGTTGTCATAACTCTTGATCCAGATGTCCCCGTCGTAAATCGTTCGCGTTCCGTCGTTCGGATCGTCCCACTGCACATAGGTCGTGCTTTTCCGTCCGACCTCCTGCATGATGCTCGTCATCGTCTGCTCGACGACGCTCCAGGCAACGCCGGACGCAACAGCCGCGACCTCTGTCCGCACGTATTCCGCCGTCTGCTCAATGACGCTTGCGCTGATAGCGCTTGCCGCGTTCGCCACCTCTGTGCGAATATACGTCGCCGTCTGCTCGATCACGCTCTGGGCCATTCCGCTGATGGTGTCAGCGACCTCTGTCCGAATGTTGCTGGCCGTCACGTCGATCGTTGTCCGTACGTATCCGTCCGGATCGTACACCGCGTAGTGCAGTTCCTGGGTATTCTTCATCCCCGCGCCGCTGCGCCCGTACTTCCTGCGGCTGACCCTGGCGACGGCCTCCCGCTCTTTGCTCCCCGTACTGTCCAGTGTAATCTGCGGCGCGCCTTTCCATACCATCCGCGCTGTGTGTACGGGGCTGGCGTAGCTTTCCTCGCCCCGGCTCACCGTCACGATGTCGCCGGCCTCGACCGCCCAGTCTGCGAACGAGTCAACCGTCATCGGATGGTATCCGTCCACGTCGTGCAGACGATTATAAATAGGAGTCAGCGATGCGTTGGTAATCGCCATCAACTCACCCCCCTCAGCAGCGGATTATCCTGAATCAGGTACGCGTTCTCCCCGGTTCCCACCGTATTGTCCGCTCCGTTTTCCGTCCGCCGGTTATACAGTTTGTCGATCACTTTCGTCTCGTACCAGTACGGTGCAAACTCGCTGTAGTTTCCCTCGTCCAACGCGAGGCTCGTGCTCCTCAGCCAGTCGAACACCAGTTGCCCGTCCCTATTGAAACGCAGCACGCTTGCCGCCGCTTCAGCGATCCATTGAAGCACCTGCCGCATGGTCGTGTTCTCAAACTCGTCCGGTTCGCTGGTAATCGTCGCCGTGCTGTTGATGAACACGTTGCTGTAATACTGCACGCCCACATACTCGCACATGGCCTTGAACAGGTTCCCGATCGTAATCGGGTAGCTGATGCCAAGGTCCGTCCGGCTCGGCATGTCGATATCAAACTTCACCATAAAGTCGTTGCAGGTAAAGTGAATCTCGTTCACATACGGAACGTTCGGACGCTCCGCCGTAAAGTACCCCAGCGGCACAAACTCGTATGTCCGCAGGTTCGCGCCTTTCCAGATCTTCAGGATCCTGTCCGCGTACGCGATTCCTTTCCCGGCCCATACGCCCATCTGGTCCAGCATCACTGCGTCCACGGACGCGCTGCTGTTCACGCTGCCGTCGCTGTCCTTGTATACGACCGACGTCCCGTCCGTCAGCCGGCAGTATACGTTTCCCTCGTAAATCAGGATGCTGATGACTTTTGCGGCCGGCTGGCTTGCTACAGCTGATCCGTCCCGCGTCAGGTATGGAGAACTGTTATTGGCAACGTACACATGTTCCGCGCTCTCGGCGTACACGTTTCCGCTCGTCTGCACCGTCGCATTGCCGATCTGCGCGCCGATTGTCGCCAGGAAGTCCCCGAACTCGTACTCGTTCAACACGCCCGTATCGTTGAAAATGCTGAAGCTCAGTTCGTTGGAAAGGGCCTGTCCGATGCTCAGGTCTTCTTCGGTATTGAAGTAATCGTTAAACTCAATCCCGCTCGACACGTTGATGTCGTCGTTCGTAAACACCGCGTCGCTGAAGATCAGCAAAGCAATCTGGTGCGCGCCGTTTGCAACCGCCTGGTGAAACGCGCTGGATGCGTTATACATCTGTCAGGCCTCCTTTCCGCCGGAGTTTTCGTAAAAAAGCAGACACCGAATGAGAGTTTCCTCACCATTCGGTGCCTGAACGTTATTCTGTTCAGAAGTAATCATAACACACCTTGCAGTATTTGTCAGTAACAAAAATCAGTATTCGATAAACTTCAGTTTCAGGCTGTACACCGCATCGTCAGTTTCAATGTTGTAGTCCGACGCGTCCTTGTACAGCAGCATGTCCCCTGTCCTGTCGCCCACATAGTAGTCGCCCGTGTAGGTCGTGGTAAACGTGCGCGGGTCCGGCGCGGTCAGGGTGAACTTCGGCGTATTGACCGCCGCCAGCATTTCCTGCAACTTCGCCCATTCCAGTCCGTTCCAGCTCATCTCAAAATTGATCTTCGTTGCTACGTATGCCCGGTGCAGAAGCCCCGTGGCGTCCCGGCTCCCGCTTGTATCCAGGTCACCCACCTGATAACTCATCTTCTGCGGATCAGGCAGCGCCACCCCGTTCGCCACAATTCCCATCCTTGTCGGATATGTTCTGTTCATTCTCTCATCTCCTTATCACGGACCGACGACCCGCTCAAATTGCGCATTACTCCGCTCGTGGTGTACCGCCCATCCGCTGTTCGGATGCACGGCGATCGTGACTTCTTTGTTTAGCATTCTGTCGAGGTAAGTGATAATCTCATAGGCCTGTTCGTACGTAACGGTATTTGATTCGTTCATACCCTTTGCGACTGCGCTTGCCATGTCTTCCTCGTTGTTTTGATCCTGATCATAACTAGGCGCTGATCCATATTTGCCCCAGGAAGTACTTCCCGTCATCGCATCAACTTCAAGCGTGTACCCGGATACATCGCCTCCTGGCGCTATGCTGTTTATTTGACCAAGTGCTTCATTGATTTCATTTACAGCATTTTTTGCTTCTGCAACGGTTCCGTCAAGTCCAGCCTTGAATGCATCATCGTTTACTACCGGGAATTGACCTGTTTCTCCGAACGTTTCCTCGATATATGCTGATGCGCTTTCAAGTGTTCCAAACAAATTGTTAAACTGTTCTTCACTTGCTGTCATAAATTCACTCAGCCCAGGAATTGCCTTTGTGAATTCGTAAAGATCGTTGGCAACCTCTCCACTATATGGATTGTTTTCATTTACTTTATAATTGATTATCAGTTCCATCTCTTCGTCTGAGATATCAAAATACTCTTTCAATGCTTCCGCTGCCGCGTCGTACCCAAATGCATGGACAAGTTTCTGTGCAATATCCTGCTTTTGCACCATTCCAAGATCCCAATCCGTAAGATCAAACAGATTTCTCATAAACGGATCAGCAAGGTTAATCTTCTTTCCTGCCGATGTTGCCATTTCCCCAAGTTCGCTAATCAGGAAAGTAACAAGCGAATTTAAATCGCCTTCTCCGTACTTAAATGCATCATAAAGCGCATCTGAGAAGTTAAATACATCAGCAAGGATTTGACTGTAATCAAACCCTGCTTCCTGCATTGCTTCAAGGATCGGATACAGCGCGTTTTCAACGTATTTGGATGCTTCTTCAACATCCAGCGTACCGTCTTCCTTAATAAATTGCGCAAGGTGGCCCTTTGCAGTATTTAGGACCATTGCATAAGCATTTGTTACTTCTTCTGCAATTTTATCTTTTCGATTCTTTGCCGTCTGCTCAAACACTTCACCATACGATTCAAGGTTATTTTTCCATTCATCCGCCTGTTCTTTTGTAATAATCCCAGCCGTTAACCAGTCGTTAATACGTCCTTTCTGACCTTCAATAGCTGCCTTTTGTGCTGCAAGGCCGTCGTCAATTTCCTTGACTGTGTTCGTCTGTGCTTCGGCAACTCCCTGAATAAAGGACATTGCGCTTTCCGCGCCTTTTCCTTCATCGCTGAAATCAATTGTTCCAGCCTTGCGAACGGCATCCTCAAAAGCATTCATTGTATCATCGTTAATAATCGCAAATGCTTCCATCTTCCTCTTGTATTCTTCTTTTTCTTCATCAGAAGCCTCATTTTTCGCAATCTTATCTGTCAGTTCGTTCATCCGGTAGATCAGCGCTGCCTCCGTTTCATCCATATCTTTCTTCTGCGCAATGGCAATAATCCTGCGCTCTTTTGCGAGTTCTCTTAATTCTTCATTTTCGGCAGCCATCGCCGCATTAAAACCTTCAAAGATAGTATCCCATTCTGTATCGTTCAAGTTTGTAAATGCTTCAAATACAGTCTGCCATGCCTCTTTAAACGCCTCTGCCTGATCCTGTGTAAGCATCTGATCAGATGTGACAACAGAATTCAGTTTTTCGATCTCAGACGACGCATCTCTGATCTGCTTAACATATTCAGACGTAGAGTCAAACAAATTAATACTTGCCTTATATGGTTCTGAAAGACGATTGAATTCTTTATTCAGTGTATCAAACAGTTGCGATACGGATATTCCGCCTTCAACTGGAGAGTTGAAGAAATCATCTACCATTTTCTGTGCATTTTTAGACGTTTGAATATCTGTTTCAATAATAGCTGTTATAACAAACAGTGGCGCGCCAAGTGCTGCGCCTACAACACCACCTGCAACGGATCCTGTCGCAACATAGAAACCTGCACCAATCAATATATCTCCAATTGCGCCTTTAATTAAACCAACCGTCTGCAATGCTTTTTGACGGTCACCGTCCTCATTTGCAAGAGCAACACCATATGATATAGCGCCACTGACAAGCAGTTCAAATCCGGCTGTAATCAATGCACCGGCCGTTCCAAGGACTCCCTTAACAAGCGTTCCGGCAATTGTTGCACCAAACAGATTTGTCAGAACATCTGCAATAAGCCAACCGTCTTCACCGGTTTTCATATACTGATTGTCAAAAAGTTCCGTCATGTCCCATGACGCTTTGATTGTAAGCCCGGCAGCAACAACAGACCCGAGCGTTCCGATAACTCCTGAAAATGCTGTGCTTACTTTCCATGCAAGAACAGCAACTCCAACTTCTCCTGCAACCTTTAAAATGTCCTCCATATTGTCTTTTATAAATCCAGACGCTTCTATTGCAGAGTCTGAAAAACTATCCATTTCAACAAACATGTTCAGGTAATCTTCCGCAGCGCTTGTACCAAGTCCTCCGGACCCACCAGTTGTTTCGCTCTGAATAATGTTCAGTTCGTCCCAGTCAGCAAGCAGGTCTTTGATCGCGGCAGCCGCGCCCTTCGCTGCCTTCTCCTGTTTGCCAAATGCAGTTGTTGTAGCCGGAACCGCCTTTGTCCATGTTTTTTGTCCATTTAACAAGGCAAAGAACTGATTTAACCAATTTACTCCCTGTACGAGCCAGTCAACTACTACTTTAAGCACAGGGATTAAACTTTGAAGCAACGGGGCGAACGCTGCTCCAATGCTGTTTTTCATTAACTGGAGGCTAGTTGCTGCTTCATCCATTGCGGGTGCAAATGATGTGCCAACAGCCTTACTATAATTGTAAACATTTTCTACACCTTCTCTGAACGCAGACGAAAGTGTTCTTATAATATAGCGAATCGATCTGCTTGCGATTGTTCCAAAGAATCTCTTTATAAGATTGTGCGCTTTCTTCAATACGTAAATATGGTCCTCAAGGTTTTTAAACGATTTCTTCAGGCTGAATGTAGATTCATTAACTTTTTTCTCTGATTCTTTTATAGTTTCAAGAGAAGTCCCTGTTTCATCGGCCGCTTCTTTAACACGATACATTCCTTCATACAGTTCGTTCATTTTCTGAACCATCGGATCGTTTTCATTTTTTAGCGCCTGGTTCCAGAATGCCATATCTGCCTCAATATCTTTTGCGGCCTGTTTGACACGATACATTTCGTCAATTGTCTTAGACCAATTAAGTTTAATTGGTGTATTTAACCTCTGAACAAGTGCGTCAATATCATTTGTTGCAAATCTGGTTCTCGTGTCTTGCATGTTTTGCACTCTGTACAATTCTTTTTCTCTTGTTATAAGTTCTTCAATTTTTTCTGATATTGTTTTAATCCGAATAGCACGGTCTGCAATCTGTTGTGCACTGAGTCTGTTATAATCTATATCATCTGCAAGCGCTTTTTTCATAGATTCCAATTTGTTTGTATACAATTCAATCAAACTAATGTGGTTTGTATACTCATCAACCATGTCTTCTCCGGTTGAAAATGCCTGTGTTTCTTTCCTTCTTTTTTCAAGAATATCAATTTTCTCAATCAACTGATTGATCTGTATTTTGTAAGCATTAATTTCTTTGTCGTTTAGTTTATACCCGCGTGCAGTTTCTCCCTTATCCAGTTCATCCCGAAGAATTTGAAGCTTTTCACGCAGAAGTTCAAGACGTTCACTGGAGAGAGCAGCAGCATCTCCTACTCTTCTCGTTTCATTTCTTGCTTCAATCATTGCCTGTACGGCATCTTTTACTGCTTGCGGCCATTTCTCATATGCTGCCGCGCCTTGAGCTGGTGACAAAATTACGTTTTCTTTTCGCACTCTCTCAAACGTTCCTGTCGTCGCGTTAAGCACATACATAAATTCCTTTAACGCATCCGTAGAAACTTCAATGCTTTCTTTTGTCTGAACAAAGTTTTCTGTAGCGCTATTCGCAACATCCGACACTCCAGCCTGAATTGTTCCGCTTTCAATCTGATCTTTAACTTCAATAAGAGAGTCTTTTACCTCTTCGACGGCCTTAACTGTTTCGTTCGGAATATCCAACTGCATGGACAGTTGTTCTCCTCCGGAAACTTTTGAGCCTTTTTTATTTCCAAAGTACTGCAAATTAAGCGGCAAACCGCGCTTCCCGTTGCTTTCCCAGTTTTCTTTTGCACGTTCGACGCCTTCCGCAAGTCTTTGCTGCATGGTCCCAAGACTGGACTGTGAATTTTTCAGTTGACTATATGCCTCTGCATACTCAGTCATTGCCTTTGCCATGTCAGACAACGTAGTTGGCGTATCATTAGCTTTTAGCGTGATCCCAACATCCCTGATTGATTCAAGTGTTGAGATTGCGTTACTGCTGTCTCCCCAGGGCGTGCTGACCGCTTTTTGAATTTTTTCAATCTGCGCGCCGGCAGTCCCAAGGTTTAAACCTTCACCAACTGCTTTCTTTATATCGGTAATAGGTTTTACATTCAGTTTAAATTTCTCACTTAAACCTTTTGTTAACTCTATATATTTTGAAAGGCCGTTTGCTAAAGCGCCAAGGTTTTTTACGGCAGAGTTCTCACTCTTGCCAAAATTAACAGCGCCTTTTACCGCTTCCAACTGTGAAACAACAGGTGAAAGATTAACCGCCTCTGCTTTCGTACTTAAAGTACCGAGCGCAGAGTTAAGGGATCGAACACCTTTCGCTGCGTCTCCTGAATTGTCTTTGATTGCTAAATTCAGTACACCTACATCAGGCATAATTTACTCCCCCTTAACTCTGCGCCCCGTATTCTTACTGCCCGGGCTGCTCTGCCTTCTTTTTCTGATCCGCCACAAACCGCTTGTTGAACTTTGCGATCTGTGCCTGGAACAGCGCCATGGAAAGCTGTGCCCGGTCTTCCTGTGTCTTCTTTTGCGTTTCCAGTTTTTTCTTTTCTTCCGCCTGTTCAAGATAGGGTTTCTCCGGATAGTCGCCCAGATGCATCCCCTTCATGAATCCTGCCACGAACTGCGGTACGCTGTGCAGTGCTTCCCGGATATACCGGCCATGCAGCCATGCGTTCCTGTCCGCGATCCGTTCTTCTCGTTCCATGCGAATTCTGTGTGCTTTCAGATAGGCTTTCTTAAGACTGCTTTCGCCGTCCCAGAACTCCTCTGCCGTCATGCCCATCGCAAGGTAATGTGGAAACGCTTCGTCAAATATATCTCCATACGGGGTTGGACTCGTCTTTTTCAGACGGTCTCCCACGTAGGGTTCTCTTCAGTTTCTCCCTCTTCTTTTTCCTCACCCATGAGGTCTTCCAGCGGCATCATGTAGATCTTGATCAAAGCGCCCAGCAATTCGTCCTTGCGCGTTTGGAACTTCCAGATGTTCTTGACCCGTTCCGGATCAATCCCCTTATGGTGCATCTGGAATGCGCCCAGGAACAAATCTTCCACCATGGTCAGAGGGTAGTCTGTATCAATCTTGAACCCGCGTCGCTCCAGGTTTTTAACCACCCTGGCATTGAATTCCAGCGTATAGCTGATCCCTTTTTCATCCTTAATAACAATCTTGGAAAATTTCTTTTCTTCTGTCGCAGCCATTTGCTTGCCTTCCTTTCTCACCGATTCAATCGGCACTGTTTTACTTCTCGGCATAATCATGCCTCCTGTGTTTTCTCAACTGCCCACGGGGGAGAGAAATCCCTCCCCCATGGACCTGTTCCTTACGATCCGGAACTGTAGGTGATAACCGTGCTGGGCGTGCAGTTGATCGTCATGCCAACCGCTTCGTTGACGCCGCCGCCGGAGATACCGGCAGAGATGTCGCCGCTCCAGTCAAACTTGCCGAGATGGCCGTCCGGGGTCTCAGAACCCTGTGTACCGGAAGCACCGAACCAGACGCTGTAGTCATAGGTATGACCTTCCAGCGCGGTAACGGCGGAGTAGTTCGCCGGGGTGTAGTTCGCGCCGAACTGGAACTCACTGGTATCGCCGCATTTGTGTTCGCCACAGGTCGCTACGCTGTAGCCGTCTTTTCAGACTGCTTCATGTCACCATGAAGATCAGACTATATCACGATCCTTTTCAGGACCCCTGCCATTTCCGCCGCCGATCGCTTGCGGCGTACTCCCTCTCGGGATAGTCGTTGAACCTTGCCGTTTCCGGCCTTGGCTGCTGATTGTCTTGCGCCCCAGTGAAGAACACAAGAGTTTCCAGCAATTAAACAGGTTTTCAATACGCATTACTGCGTAAGGGCACAAGTTACGAGTTTATGCCGTTAATATACGTGCGCATATAGTCGGACAGCGATGTGATGTCGATCCTCTCCTTGGGCGGGATCAGATCCGGGAAGGAGGTGATGTCGATCAGTTTGGAATATTCGCCGTTGGTCGTGGTCCTGTACATCAGGTAGGTTTGGTAAGTGGAAATGCCCTTAACATCTGCCATGATCGTGGTCTCCTTTCGTTAGTTTTGAATCAAAAAACGCATGAATGCGTGGGTGAAACCCAAACTCGCAATCATGCGTCTTTGCTTATTCAGTTTCGGCCTTATCCTCTGCGATAAATGTTTCCGTAGCTGTCAACCATCGCTTCGTATCTGGCCACATACCGGAATACTTTTGTGTTTGAAGCGTTATTCATATACGTGCTGCTCACTCTTGAAAAGTTCATTGCAAGCATCGCGCCGTCTGCTGCCGCAAACACTTTTCGACATTCGCTCTTTGTCGTTGCAAAAACTTCCAATTGATAAGAAATAATTGAAAAGTTTTCAACCGGGCTTGAACTCTGAAATTTCCGAGCCGTTATGTTGCTTATCTCGATCAAACTTCCAGCCGGAAATGCCGTTTTCGGATCAGTAATAATGGTACTTACAAACCGATTGTTTGCACATAACGGAGCGGCTGCTGAATGAACTCTATTGAATATTTTTACTTCATAGTCATTCATTCTCGCTCACTCCTTCATTCTTAATGATCCGCAATATACTCTGCAATAATCTTTCCGCCCATCGTTTCAGCTTCAATCGCAAGATCTTGCAGTGTGTTGTACATAAACGGTCTTGCCGGCATACCGTCTGTCCATGCAAGCATCTGTCCATCGTCAGCTTCCAGAAAGCCCCATGCTGCCGGATACCACCATCCACCATGATCATGGTTGTTCAAGTCATATTCGTATCCGGCTTCTTCGTACTCTGGATGGTGATTCTCTTTCCCTACAATACCGGTGCCATATTCTACAAACATGGCATAACTCCCGTATTTACTGTCCAGTCCTTCACCTGCTGTGACAAGACCATCCTCGCCAACCATTCTGTAATTAACAGACTCAGACAAAGCGCCTGTCATGTAGGCCGGATCATCGAAAAATATCAATTCCGCCCTGGCAATTTCAACACCCTTCTCTGCCAAACGTTCTATCAGATTGATCATTGCTGGCTTGAGAATCTTTTCAAAATCATCAAGTTGCTTCATTGCTGACTTGATAGACTTTTTGTCAAGCGTCATATTGATATTCTTCAGGATAATCATTCACCATCACCATCCGGTTCGTTCTCCGGAATGTACGGATCATTGTGTGCTTTCGTCTGCTTTTGCAGTGCGATGCTCAGGAAATTCAGGCTTGGACGTACCGCCTGGATATCGTACAGATCTCCTTTCCAGCGGATCAATCCGTACTCGTTGATCTCCGTATTCGGATCATCCATCGTCAGCGTATGTGTGTAACGGATATCGTCCCCGTAAAACGTTATGCTTTCCCGCCCACTCGGCGCGTTAAAGCTTCCACGGTAAGGCACAGGGTCTCCATACACTCGTACAAACTCACCCGTGTGCTCGCCGTCCTCATTCAGGTCCGTCTCCGTTCCATCACACGGCAGATACTCAAAATCCGTCATGTTCCTTCTCAGGCACTTCATGCGAACACCACCTTATCGAATCAACTGGGCATACGGCACAATTTCTGCAAGCATTCCGTCAGGAATGTCTGCCGCACCGTAATTTCTGTGGATGTTCGATTCAATATGCTGAATTTCACCTTCCGCCCCGCGTTTGTTGAGGAGGTAACTCGCAGCCTTCAATTGGATCGCAACGTACCGGTCCGGAACTTCCAGACCTTCGTAGTCATCTTTAAAAGGATACATGCGGTTGAGAATCTTCTGTGCGGCCAGTTCAAGGTAAACTTCCAGGATGCCGGAGTCCGTATCATCATCCATCATTTTCTGAAGCATTGTGATTTTTTTCTCCATGGTCATCCTGATCATCCCCTTTACTTGGTCGTCTTCCGCCTTGCGGACGTCCTTGCCTTTACGGGTTCTTTCGCTTCCGTGGCAACCAGTTCAGTCTCTTTCACGGTTTCCTGTTTCGGTTCAGCCTTCGGCGCGTCCAGCACCTCAACGGCGTCCCCCAGGTCTTTGTCCGTGTTCCAGACGTCACCGGCACGGTGCCATCCGGATGCGTCTTTCACATTCCATTTGGCTTTCACCAGCATGGTTTGTTCCCCTTTCTTTGGGACCCCGGCGGCAAGGGAACTGCCGCCGGGATATTTTTTTACTTCACCTTGAGCAGGGCGACCTCGTTCATCCGCTCGTAGGACGGCAGGACGATCTCGGAAGCGAAGGTGTTCAGGTTCACGGGATGCTCGTCCAGGATCTGGGTCAGAGCGATACCGCTGTTCACGATCGCCACATCCGCCTTGCCGCTGCCCATCAGGTCAGCTTCCTCGGGCGTGGTGCCGCGCCAGGTGTTGCCCAGCGTGCCGTTCGGCAGCACGGCGACGTAGTCGTCCGGCACAAACTTGTGGGTCTGGCCGTCTTCGTCCTTGTACTGCTTGTCGTACACGATGATGCCGCTCAGATTCAGCGCGTCCTTCATGACGGCGATGATCTGCGCGTCGGTCAGATAGCCGACAGCCTGTCCGTTGATGGTCAGGAACAGGTCCTTGATCGCCTTAATGCTCCGCAGCAGTTTGAACGTGGCATTGTTCATCATGATGATGCTGCCTTCGCCGCCCTGTTCGCGGATCCTGTCCTGCGCGGTCTGGATATCACCCAGAGGATCGGCCACGGTCGTCTTATCCCAGGTGTAATCGCTGGGAACAGGCAGGTAGTTGGTGGACTTCCATGTGCCGTTCGGATCGTAGTTGTAGGTGTACTTCACACCGTTTGCTTCGATCGTGATGCCGACGTCGCCGTTCTCCGCGAACAGCAGCTGCATGATCATCCGCTCCGGAACGACCAGCGCGCCGTCCAGCAGGTTGCCGGCGTCGTCGAACACGCGCTGAAGCGCGTCGTTCATGTAGGGATCATTCTTTTCCTGGATCCGCAGGATCTCCTGGCGGTCCTTTTCCTTCAATTTAAAGCCCTCCCTGAAGAACGGCATTTCCGTCTCCAGCATCTTGATGCCTTCCCGGCCACGGAAGGTGGCTTTCGCGTCAAATGCGCTGGGCATCAGAGAAATGGGCAGACCCTTGGACCCCTTGATCCACTTCAGGTCGAGACCGGCCTTCTGCTTGCTCGGGAACAGGGTTTCGCCAACGTAGGGAATCCGGTTGCTGACCGCTTCGGTCCAGTTGGCAGCGATAACCTTGGGGGTTACCAGCTTACGAAACTCAGTAAGATTCATAGGTTTTTCTCCTTTCGTTGTTTTTAATCAGGCCACTGAATGTGCCTCAGCAGATGTCCGCATCCGACGCGGACGTCCGCGTAGATTTTGACTCCGCTGATCCTGCACAGTGAGCAGAAATAAAGGTCTTCACTCAGCATCCCCCGGTTCGCGTCTCCGTAGTTCACCCAGTCATACCATGGGTATGAGAGTTTCCGGAAAATCTCCGTCCGGATCATCGCGCACCCCATCCCGCCGCCGTGGACCTCGATCTTGGTCTCTCCGGCGTCCTTCAGTCCGTGCATTTCCTCAGCGGAATACTCGCTTTCCAGCGGGTAGTGGTAATACTCCTTGCCGTTCTCGTCACGGAGTTTGCAGATGCATGTATTGCCCCTGTAAATGTTGTCCGTGTCCCTGTGCGCGTAATATCCAAGGTTGACCTCTTTCGCGTCCTCCAGCAGCAGTTTCAATGCATCCTTCGGAAGCGAAATGTCGTTGTCAACCATCAGCACGTAGTCGGTCTCCAGGTCAATGGCCTTCTGGGCAATCCGGTTCCGTGCCGTCGCAACGTCGTATCCGCGAACGCTGTCAAACAACACCTCATGCCCGCACTTGTCCATGTCCCAGATCGTCTTGTACGTGTCAGGGTAAATCGTTTCAAAGGTCGGTACGGCAACGAGTATCCTCATTCACTATCCTCCGATCAGGTTTCGCCGGTCTCGCCGGTCGCTCCGGTCGCGCCGTTCACACCGATGTTGGTCCGGAAAATGATTCCCGGCAGCGCACTGTACAGCGCGGAAACATAGCTGACTTCGCTGTGTTCCTGGGCCACCGTCGCGTTGATGATGCCCTGCACCACGGCCGCGCCGTTCGGGTTCTCGGCGGTATCCACGTCATACAGCAGCACGCCGATCGCACCAGATCCGGTCGTCACAACGCCTTCATCCGTCAGAGGAGAACCGGCCTTAACGACCGTACCGCTGACAGGGGTCGCCACATTCACGGGGATCGCCTGGAAGTCTTTGGAGGCCAGAATTTCCACTCCGCCGCCAACAGAAGTTTCAGTGTACTTCATGTGTGTTGTCTCTCCTTTCAAAAGAGTTTTTATGTGTGCATCGGTTCAAGCCGGTCGGGCTGAACCTCCCAACTCTTACCGCATGTACCCTTTTAACCCGTCAGCGACAGATTTGTCGGATTCGGCCCGTGCGCGTCCGAGCGCTTTCGCCCGTTCGATCGCCGCCTTTTCCGCCGCGTCCTCTTCGCTGCTCCCGCCCGCACCGGGGCTGGGAATCTTCCCAAACTCCAGCCGGAGCGCCTTTTCTTTCGCTTCCCATGCTTTCTGAATCAGAAGCAGGGCATTGTCCACGTCCTCGCATCCGCTCAGGCACTCTGCGATCTTTCCGGCGGCGTCCTCATCCACGCTCAGTTTGGCCATAACGCTCTTGGTGGACTTGGCCCTGGCGACCTCTTTCCGGAGATCTTCCAGTTCCTTGGCGGCTTTCTCTTCCGCCTCTTTCTTGTTCGCCGCGTCAATCTCTTCCTGTGTCTGCTTGGCCCGAAGTTCCTTGCGGTAGTTCCCCGCTTCCTTGGTCGCAGCGTCCAGAGCGTCTTTCTGCTTGGCCATGTCGGCCTTCAGCTGCTCGATCTGCGCCAGCAGGTCCTTCGTGTCGTTGTTCTCAGCGCCGCCATCAGCGCCTTGCGCGTTCTCTCCGCCCTGGTTGTTTCCGTCGCCAGCCGGGACACCGTCTCCGCCGGCACCGGCACCGTCGTCAGGAGAGAAAAACTTGTGATACATCCAGTATCCGTTCCGATTCCTAAGCATGTTCATACTCCTTTGCGTTTTTTATAGTGCGTCTCTGCACTCATTCTCTTGCGTTTGTTGCGCGGTTCTCTCCGCGTTCGCGTTTGTTTACCGTCACTTCTCTGTGACTATGCAATCAGACTGTCGTCTGTTTACACCGTTACTCCATGATGGGCCGCAACCGGCACCTGCATCCATAGTGCTTTGGCGGAATATCGTCGATCCTGTAGATCACGCCGTTCCGTGGCCGGCACTCGCCGCACACTTTCTCGTCGCCCATGGTCACCCACTGTGCTTTCTTGACTCCTGCGTCCTGCATGGCCTGGATCATGGCGTAGTCCGTCATATTGATGGCATACTGCCCCAGTTGCTGGCTCCAGTACCGCAGCGCTTTGTCAATCTCCGCGTTCCGGTTCTCTGAAACCTCCAGTGCCTCCGCCAGTCTGTACGCTTTCCGGTCCGTTTCCGTGTCAAACCTGTACAGCGTCACAAAGTCTGTCTGGTGCAGCACGTCTGCAACCCATTCGTCCGTAATGGCGTCCTCCGCCATCTCGTGCGCCTTTTTATGCGGGATATCGCACATTGCGCACATCAACAGGTACCCTTCAAAAGCGACCTCGTAATACCGTTTCCTCGCCTGTCTCGCGCTCCTGCGGTATACGCCTACGACCGTCTGGATGATGTTGATCTCATCCCACTTCGCCATCTTCATCAGCCCGAACGCTTCCACGTTTGCCCTATCCAGCGCCTTGATGGCCTTGTCGCACGCCGCGTAATACTCCTGGCTTTCCGGACTCATCCGACACCACCACCGTATCTCGGTGTGCTTCTCCGCGCCTTATTTGCACAGGCAATCGTGTCGTACTTCTGGTTCGGATCTTTCTTCTGAAACCTCTTTCCGCATACCGGGCAGATCGCCCACTCGCCCTTCCTCTCCGCGCTTCCAGGGTCTCCGCTTCCGCCAGCCGCCTGTGCCTCAATGCCGTCCACGCTCGTCGGGTCCGTCGTGTCGTCTTCCTTCAGCGGAATGTCCTCGCCGATCCCGTTCAGCCGGTCCAGTTCGTCCGCCAGCATCTGCTGGTAATCGTCGTACACGATGGCGTCGCTTTCCGGATCGCGGCTCAGGTGGCTAAACTTAAACGCCTGAATCGCCGGCATACCGCTGGTCCTCAGCGTGCTGAAACTCTGCGTCTTCACCAGCAGGTCTTCGTAACTCTGCCGCCAGAACCGGGGTTCCAGATCGCTGATCTTCAGCCCCGTCAGCGTGTTCGTCTCGTCGCAGATCTTCAGAACGACTTTCAGGAACTCTGTCTCCGCCTTCTTCCACATGTTCTGGGTCTGCATGGCCCTGCCTTCCGCGTGCCACCAGCCGTTGCGCATGATCACCGCGCCGTTGTTGCTGCTGTCGCCCGTACTGGCGTCGCCCTGCCCGGGCATCCCGACGATCTCAAGCACCGTCTTTTTCAGATCGGCAACCAGCGTCTGAGTCTGACTCTGGTCCAGTTGCTCGTTCAGGTAGTACAGTTTTTTGCCGCCGGCAACGCCGTTCGGCGTCGCGGGAAGTTTGATCGCGCCCAGGTCCTTCAGTTCAAGGAAATCTTCCCTGCTGATATCCACGCCGTCAAACACCATCAGCGCCTGTATAAACTGCTCCACACCGTCAAGCCGGTTGCTCTGCGTCAGGTTGATCGCGTCCAGCAGCGGAATCACAGGTTCAAACGCGCCCATGTAATCCGGGTTACACGGATACTCGATCAGGCTCACCATGCCAAAGTTGTGATGCACCTCGTTGGTAATCCGCATTGCCGCCTTGTTTCCGATCGCCGGAAGACCTTCAATCGTGTAGGTAACGTTCGGTGTGTATACGGTGTACTCGATCTCGCTCTTAGGCGGATCCTTGTAAACATAGGTGACTCCCATGACCACCGTCTTTTTCGCGTCGTTTCTGCGCACCACAAACGTGTTTTCAACGTCCGGAACCGCAATCTCAAACGGCGCTTCATCAAGGTACTTGTCAATCTGCTGCCGGTTTTCCATATCGTGGTATGTCAACCGGTACGCCACGCCGCAGATAAACATGTTGTGCGATAGTTCCAGGTCCAGCGTCTGCTTGCCTTCACTGAGCATCATGTCGTTGACCTTTGCGACCTTTTCCGGAATCTCCCGGTTCGTGTCGTCCACGCCGTTGTTTCCTTTTCGGCTTACGTACACGATCGGTTCCCCTGCGAACTCGCTCTCTTTGAACGACGTGATCTCGTTTGCGATGTTCACGACAACCTTGTTGTTGATCTCCTGGTTGTACACTTTGCTGCGGTTCAGGATCGGCTGAATGCCCCTGTTGTAATTCTGAAGGAACAGAATCTCGCGCCGGTTCATTGCGTGCACGCCAAGCGCCTTTACAAGCACGTCAATCACGTTTGCCCGCGTAATCTCCTTCTCGCCCGTAAAGATCTGTCTCCGGCCATGCAGCTGCTTGGAGAGATCCAATTCACTCATGGCATCCAGAGTCGTCACGTCGTAGACTTCCAGACTTTGGCCCATCCGGATCCTCCCTTCCCGTATACGAGAAAAGACGCCAAACAGCGACTCTCCTCGCTATTCAGCGTCTTCCGTCATCCCGCTTTCTTCATATTATTCCGGACCTTTTATTTTTGGTCACCAAGAAAGCAGAACAGCGTTCCTCAAGTGCAGTATAGTATTTTTTTTGCACGCTGTCAATACTTATTGCAGTACTTGTACTTTTTTATGCAGTTTTTCCTGCAAAATTTAAAAAGGCCTGCGCATAATTTCCACTTTTCCCCCGGCCATCGTCCGGATCATCTCCGACAGCTGGGCCATCCCGTCCGGCGCGTCGTCGTGCGGCACCTTCCCGCTCCGAGTGTACGTGCAAAACTCCTTCATCATCATCCCGTACTCGTCCGTCGCCCTGTACTTCGACTTGTCCAGGAAGTAAAAGTGCTTCAATATGTAATCGCTCTCCACCTCGATCCGCGTGGCCTTCTTTGCCTGGTTCCGCTTCAGCCGGATGCTCGTCTTTCCTCCCTGCTGCCGCATCAGGTTTTCCACGTCCCTGGCGTAGTATTCGCCCGCGCTGTTGCTTTCAAACTGCGCCAGCCCAACCTTGTGCTTCACAAGCTTCATCGCGCACTCCGGTTTTGTGTGCTCCGGCGTCGCGTTATTAAACACGCAGTCCGCAATCAGCACGTCGTCCCCGTAAATGTACGCAATCGGCATCATAACGCTGTCGCTGCCCTTTTCCGCCGTGTCACACGCCGCAACAATCGCGTCCGGGTCCTTATCCGGCAGTTCAAAGAACCGGTTCAGCTGATCTTCCGGGAACAGCCGTCCCTTCGCCTCAAACGGGTGCTGCTGGAACTGGCTTTCCCACTGCATTTCTGTCACCAGTTCCCGCTCGTGGCGGTAGTACTCCGTCGTGAACATCTTCTTCCCGTCGAGTTCCACCTCAAAATTGCTCTCGTCTCTTTCATTAAGTGCCGGGATCTCCAGTACCTTCGTCCGCCATCCCATGTCCGGCGCAACCTCCTGTAACCTTCCAATCGGATCATACAGACTGTACCTTGTCCCCTGCGCCACAATCGGGCAACCTTCAAGCCGCCGTCCCAGAATATCGCCGCGCACCTTGTCCCACAAAAAGTCCAGCCGGTCCCGGTTTACCGCTTCCTCTTCATTTTTCACCGTGTCGTCCAGGTAGATCAGTCCGTCCGGCGTCGCTTCCGTGCTGCCCGTTATCTGCCCGTCAATCGGCCGGCAGGTGACCGTGGCAAACCGCTTCCGCTCTTTCAGATTGAACGTCTTGTCGTCCGCGTTGGTGCTCACCAGTTTCGCGTCCGGAAAGATGTCGTAGTACGCGTACTTGTCCGGCTGCTGCAAAACTTCCAGCATCCCCGCGTAGAAACTCTTCACCAGCATGTCCCCGGCCCCGCTGCATACGCTCGATCCGTTCGGACTCTGCCCTGCCCGGAACAACACAAACCATGTCCCTACAGTCGTCTTTCCTGTCCGCTTCGGTTGGCTTACCGTCAGCAGGTCCAGTTTCCCGTCTGCAACCTCCTGGAACGCTTCCACAATCGGCCGCAGCACTTTCCGCCTCGGAACGTAAAACTTCTCCTGCGGTTTCCGGTTCTTCTCCAGGTACAGCATGAACGCATCAAAATCCACCGGCGCGTCAATCAGCATACTTTTCCAGTAAATATCGCTCAGGCTGTCCGTCCGCCCGATCCCACGCCGCATTGCTCCGCCGATCTTCTTCCGCAGTTCCCTGTTCTCCGCGTGCAGCGCCTTCTGTCCGTTCTGTATCCCGTCGTACAGAATTGCCACCGCGTCCCTGTACACGCTGTAGTCGTCCGGGTGCGCTTCAACACTCCGCCTGATCAGTTCCAGTTCTGTCATGCCATGACCTCCAATAAAAAACGGGAACAGGCCTTTCAGCCTATTCCCGCAATCTTGCGTCTTCTCTTATAGTTTCAGCAGCGATCTGCTAAATCCTTCGCACGTCGTGTCCAGTACGCTCATGACCCCGTCCTGTATAGCTACGCACCGAATCATGCTCTGCGTCTGCGTGACGCCTGGTTTCAGTCCCCTGAATTCTTCTATCTCATCCGGCGTCAATTCTCTTACGGTAACTAAACCGTTCCTGTACTCTTTCTTTTCTCCGCACAGTCCTTCATTTCTTTGTGTCATATGGCCCTCCTACCGGGTTGTGCGTTTCAAACAAGTCTGTCATCAGCGACTCAGATCTCGGTACAAACGAGGCAGGTTTCGCCATGCCTCCCATGTTCTGGTTTTCACGGCTTTTCTGCAATCTCTCTCTCAACTCAGCATAACGTATCTCTCTCTCAAGGTCCTGCCTCGCACGCTCCGCTGCCAACCGCTCCTCTTGCGCTTTCTGTGCCGCAAGCTTCTCTTCCTCTCTTCGTTTGATCTTCTCTTTGTACGCCTTCAGTTTTTCTTCGTGCTCTTTCGATATAACAATCGGTTTCGCCCAGATCGTCTCTGACTTAATTCGCGGCGGATCCTCACGAATCTGAATCGGATGTGATTCGTATTTCTTCTGCATCCGTAAACGGTTATTCTCTGCTTCTGCTTCCGTAAGCGGATGGCATTCCGTACGACTTTTTTCTTCTCTTTCCAGCTGCCTTTCGCGCCGCTCCGCCTCTTTCAGGCGCTGCTTCTCACGTTCCGCATCTTCCTCTCTCCGCGCCTCTCGTTCCCATTCGTGACGCATCTTTGCCCGGTCCTTCCCACTATGAGACCAGTAGTTTACACGGTGCAGGTGTGCTCTCCACTCCGCACGACTCAGCAAAATGTGACCGATCAATAAGATCGTGATCGCTAACACAATCCAGAACGCAGTCCAGTACCCCTCCGACGCGGAAAACCAGCAGAAAAATCCGCCAATCAAAATGACAAGTATCATTTTATTCCTTCCTTCGCGTCCACTTCACGCTTCGCAAGTTCTTCAGCAACCGCCTTCCTTACCAGTTCAGCAATCCTGTCGTCCTCACTCTTCTTGTATCTCTCGCTTACATTCTCTCCGATAACGTACTCAGGGCCCTGCCCGTCTCCACTCCGCGCTACAAGTTCATACCCGCACGCGTTCAGAATCGTCAGCAAACTGTCAACCCGCATACTCTTGCTATTCAAGTACATCCCGATCGTTCCCTGACCGGCAAGACCAGCCATCTCTGCAATCTTCTGCTGTGTTATGCCCGTTGTTTTCATGACCGCTTTCGCGACTTCCTGTACTGTCTGCATCGTTCGTTACCTCCTTGATCTGTTTATATCTTATAAGGTTTTGCTTATATTGTCAAGCCTTTTTTATTTTTTGGGGTGCGGAAGGGGGTAAGAAGTCCCGGGCGGCCGCTGATCCTATTCCCCCCGGCGGGCGGTTTCCGTCCCGCGTGGCCGTTTCTGCCCCGGCTAACTGATCGGAGGAACGCCGGGAAAGGACCTGGCCGGCGATCCTGGACGACAGCGCCAGGCGGCGGGCATGGACATCGGCCAGCACGCCAGGACGCCAGGAAAGGCCGATAAAAGCGCCAGGAAAGGCCTTGCTGCCAGGCGGAGGACCTGGACGCCATACAGCGCGCCAGGACGCCAGGAAAGGCCCTTAAAAGGCCGAAAAACGGCATTGTACAAAATGCACAAAATAAGCTTTTCCTTTTGTGCAAACTTACGAATATAAGTTTTTGCTTATGAAAAAGAAGGATTTTTTGATGTTTTTTCAGAATATTGCAATTGCAATTGCAATTCGGCAATTGCCCGCGGCCGGCGGTACCGGCTGGACGGCTGGCCCTGGTGACAGCAGGGAGCGCCGCCGCCATGAGGCGGTTGTATCGGAATAATGGCCCGGCCTAACCGGGACAGCATGGCCGCATAGTAAAGGCATTCCCGCGGAAAGCGGAGTGCTGGCGGCCAGGTAAAAAAAGCGCGGTACCTCATGCGGGAATCAGATTCGCCAGCGGCCAGGCGGCCAGGCGGCCCTAACGCGCATTATATCGGCAAGAAGGCCGGCGGCGACAGCATCAAAGCCGGAAAACCTGGCCCGCGGTTATACGCCGCGCCAGCCGCCCGGGAAAGCCTGGACGCCTGGCGCGCCGCATAGCGGCGACATTATGAAAACGGAGGACGGGAAACAATGAAAAACTTATCAATCTATTACAAGAGCAACGACGGGGAAAAGCAGGTTATCAAGTATAACGGCGTGCACGCCATACAGGCCGGACCGGCCCGGGACATTTTGGGCGAGCAGAACGCGCGCGGAAACGGCGTGCCGTTGAACGCGCCATTAATCATGCTCCGCCTGGAAGACGGAAACACAGCGACATTCAACGCGGATAACGTGACAATTCTACTTTGACAACCAGGCGGCCGGGAAACCGGCCGCCGGCGCTGTCGCCCGGGAGGACCTGGACGACGCCGCCGGCGGAAAACCGGGAATAAAACAAACGGAGGAAAAGAAAATGTCACTGTATTACAAAACCACATCAAGCGGAAACCTGGCCAGCCTGGCCGCGATCCTGGCGGACGGAAAGAAAGACTTTGTGCTTTGGCGGCTGGACATCGCGCATTATTACACGAAAGACGGCCAGCCCGCCGGCGTTGAGGAGCGCAAACAGCACGCCGACGCCGTCGAAACCTGGCTGGCGATGGATGAAAAAACCAGGAAGGCCGCGCATCAGCGCGCCGCCATGCGGGAAACCGTCCGCACAAAGGAAGAGCGCGCCGCGGCGGTCCTGTCGGCCGGCGCTGAAAACCTGTCAAAGGATGCCCGGGCGGAATTGCTTGCCCTTGTAAATGTCGCTTATCACTCATCCGGGAAAATCGAGGGTTGCGCCAGTGTAGACGGTTGCGCGGCCTGCAAATTCTGTCAGAGCATGATAGCGGCGGCAAAAAATAACCCGCTTATGATATGCGGATCCTGTTATGCGGCCGCCGATAGTTACAAAGAAGCCGCCTGGCGGACGCATCAGCTAAACGCGCGGATCTTGTCAGAAGTACTCTTTGAAAAAGAAGAACTTGCCGCGCTGGAAATTGGAAGCGACCTTTGCCGGTTTAATGAAGACGGCGACACAGTAAATGTGTCTCACGCGCGAAACCTGTTGCGCATTGCCAAAGTGAATCCCGGCGTAAGCTTCGGTTATTGGTACAAAAACAAGCCCGCCGTGGAAGCTGGCTTGATAGCGGAAGGACATACAAGCCGTGACAAGCTGCCCGGGAATATCCGGTTTATACATTCCTCTGTATTGATCGGAATACCAGCAGCGCCTGCCTGGTTTGACGATGGGATTTTCACGGTTTATCCGGACGACGTGACGACGCGCGCGGCGATCCTGGCCGGCGCTCATGAATGCAACGGCCGGCGCTGCCGGGAATGCGGCTATACGTGTTACTTGATGCAGCGCCGCCAGGCTGGACCGGTTTATATCGCGGAATATCTCCGCGCCGGGAAAGCACAGCGCGCCGCGATCCTGGAAGCTTACGCCGCCATTCCGGAAGACAGGAAGACAGCGCCGCGGGCATAACCAGCGCGCCAGGAACACAGGCCCGGCCGGGATCCGGCCGGGCCGCACAACCAGTCAATCAGCGGCCGCGAGCCGCCATTATAAAGAGGAGGCATCATCATGAAAAACCTGGACATTATCACCAGCCCGGAAAACCTGGACACTGACTCCCTGCTTGACCTGTACTTTGCAAAGAAAGCGGAAAAGCTGGCCGCTGAAAAACTGGAAAAGGCCGCACAGGCGGAAATCCTCCGCCGGGCTGCCGGCCGGGAATACTTCGAAACGGAGCGCCAGCACGTGGAAGTTATCACGCGGACGCGGACGGACCTGGACCAGGCCGCCGTAATGGAAATCCTTACGGACCTTAAGCGTGAATTTCCTAAGATTGTTACCTGGTACGTCATCAAGGCACAGGAAAAGGAAGCGGAAGGAAAGCACGCGCGGAAAATTACCGCGTAACGACACAGCGCCAGGCCGGGACCGTCCCGGCCTGGCTCATTATAGGAGGGAAAAGCAATGCGGCACATGACGACCGTTTTTTATTATGACGACACAGGCAGCGCCGGCCAGCGCGCAAAGATCACAGTTTTTGACCGTCCGACGGGAGAAACCTTCGCGACGGTATCAATCAGAAAAGACCGCGGCCAGGGAGACCTGGTCCATTATGGGAAGTATAGCACGCACAGCGCCGCGCGGGCTGCAATGGCCGCACGTGGCCGCGGCTGGCACTGTTTCAAGCGCGTGGAATTCGGAAGCTGGGAGGTTGAATCATGAAACAGATTATTACAGCGGACCGCGTCCGCGCGCTCCTGGACGGCACCAGGACGGAGGCGGACGCGACCGCCATTCTCCGCCGGCACAGGATCAGATATCACTACAGCACAGCCGGCGGCGTGCTGCATATCCGGATCCCTGCCCGGACCGGGATTATCACGGTCACCAGGACGGCGTCCCGCTTGGCACCGTTCGTCGTTTCCTCCGCCGTTCCTGGGACTGTCCGTCCGTACCTGTTCCCGCTCACCCTATACCGCGACGATTGAAAGAAGGATGAACACCAATGAAACAGACCTACACCAGCCGCGCGACGTCCATTAATGCGGCAAAACTGCCGAAAGTATACGGCACCATTCCGGCGCTGCCACGGCATTCCCTGCTCCTTGATTATGGCTGCGGCCGCTATACGGACCATATCCAGGCCGCGCTCCCCGGCGTAACTTATCTCCCTTACGATCCTTTCAACCAGCCGGAAGACGTCAACGCACATTCCCTGTATTACGTGCGGCTGGCAATGCATGTTCATATGCCCGTTACCGTCGTTTGCTCGAACGTGCTGAACGTAATCGACAGCGACGACGCCGTCCGGGATATAGCCGCAACGATCCGGCAGATCATCGACGCGACCGGCGGAACCGCATATATCACGGTGTACGCTGGCGACCGTTCCGGACGCGGCCGACAGACCGGCCCGGATCAGTACCAGCGAAATGAGCCGATCAGCGCATATCTCCACCTGTTCCCCGGCGCTGTCATCAGTCACGGCGCGATTATTTACCACAAGGAGGCGAGCGCATGAACCAGGGAAACACCGTTCCCGTCGTATGGATCAATTCATCGTCAGCCCCTTTCCTGGCGGATATCGGGGCCTTGCTAAAGCGATACGAGACCCGTTCCCGCAACATGCTAGGCGCGCTGGCTTACCAGCGCGTCATCCTGGCGGAAAGCAAAAGCGGAAAGCGCCTGGCGCTGTATTCCGTCATCATCCGTTCCGTTCGCGTCGTCCGTTCCCGGGAGGAATGGGACGCGCTCCGGCCCGTTCACCGCGTGCCCGTCGGAAACCCGTACGACTGGAAACCGGAAACGAAAGTAAAGTATCTGTATGAACTGTCCAGCCTCCGCCGCCTCCGCCCGTTCCGCGTCCCGGACGGCGTAAAACATGGTCGGACCTGGGAAGAGTACAACCAGCAAAAGAAAGGAAGGTAACATCATGCGCAACCGTTTTGATACTTACGTCGCCGTTTTCATGGAAGAAGGCGGGTACACCGTTCCCCGTTTCGTTACCGGCATCCCTTCCCATAATTCAGCCGTTTGGGAGGCCGGAAAGCCGGCCATGCCGTTCACGTCGCAATCGTACGCGGAGGACGTCGTACAAGGACTCACCCTTAACGGATATCCGGCCGCCGTCGTTCGTTTCCTTCACGGCGTCGAAGTAGAAAACCCCGTTTGACTCCGGCACCTGGCGGCCGCTCCCCGTCCGCGGCCGTCATAGCCGGCACCAGCCGGAGAAAGTGAGGCATGAAAGCCATGGCACCAAAGAAGTACAGAGTCAACGATTCCGAAAACTTTAACCTTTACTCCATGTACGAGCATCTTAAGTGCATTGAGATCGACATGGTTGAAGGTACGATCCCGTACGACCGTACGATTTACGACCGGATCGAAGAAGTCGAGCAACTGCTAAACAAAGCGCCGTATGTCGGTTCCCGCGTAGACTGGCCGACGCTCAAACGGATCCGGGAGATCCGGAACGAGCGTCAAATGATTCGTTACGCAACCTGCCTGGCCGACGGTACGCCGGAACACGAGGCCGCTATGGCCTTTGATATTTGAGAAAGCGAGGTATCACACATGCAGTACGAAAGTTATGAAATCGACCGCGCGGAGCAGTGGATCGCCGACGTTTACCACTGTTCCGACTGTTGGGGACAGAAGATGACCGACGACGATATGCGCCTTCTCCTGGAAGAGGCGAACGACGAAGCGGACCTGGACGACTATACGCCGCCCGTCGGCCTGTACCACGAGTGCGCAGAGTTCTGGAACAGTCTCTGTGAGCTGTACCCGAATTAATGGAAGGAGGAACACGCAATGTCATACTATACCTGGCGCGAAAGAAAAAGCATGTGGAAGGACGGCTACTATGCCATCGTTCACGAACTGATGGACGTGTCAAAGGACTGGGAACTGGATCCCATGTGCGATTGCGTCCCTGCCCGGGATATATGGACGTCCACCGGCAAATGGCGCGTAACCGTCTTCAAGACGTACATTGATAACCATCTGTATGAATTCAAAGGCACCTGGCACGCAAACTATTTTGCGTGCGTATGCAACGAGCCGGCCGCACAGACGCCGGAAATCGACAAGGCCGAGGCCATCAATATATGGTGCAACCTCAGCACAAAAAAGATCCCGCTCCGCACAATCCAGGATCATTTTGCCTCCCTTGTGACAGCATAACGACCAGCCCGCCCGTGGGCATCGTACGCGGGCAGAAAGGACCGTTCCTATGCTTCATTCCGTTCCAACATCATACCGTACGCCAGGCGGTATGCAGTGCTATGCGCCGTTCCTCCGCCTGGCGGACCGTCCGCACTTGCTGATTGCCGGCGCGACAGGGTCCGGAAAATCCGTCGCATTGAATGGGATCATTACATCCATGCTCATGACTCATTCCCCGTTCCGATTTCAATTGGCGCTGATCGATCCGAAAAAGGTTGAACTGTCCCAGTACGCCACGCTCCCGCATTGCGTGCGCTATGCGTGCGATCCGCCGGAGATTGTCCGGACCCTGCAATGGGCCGTCCAGGAAACTGAGCACAGATTTTCCATCATGCAGATGGAAGGCCAGCGGGAATACGACGGCGCACATCTGTACGTCGTGATCGACGAACTGGCGGACCTCATGGTATCGATCAAAAAGGAAACGCTTCCCCTGCTACAGCGCCTGGCGCAAATCGGCCGCGCCGCCCGTGTACACGTCATTGCGTGCACGCAGAACGTGCTGGCCGTCACAATCCCGACGGTCCTAAAGTGCAACTTCAGCACGATCCTGGGCCTCCGGACCGCAAACAAGCAGCAGTCCCGTTTTCTCATCGCGGAAGGCGGCTGCGAGATGCTGCCGGACCCGAAGCGGGAAGGCAAAGGATACGGATTCATCCGCGACGGCGCTGACCTGGAAAAGATTCTCATTTACAAATACCCCGATTCCGTTATCGATTCCGTTATCAACTGGTGGACGTCCTCCGCCTGTGCAGTATCGTGAAAGGAGCCTGGTTATGGAAAAGCAGTACTTGCTCAAAACCCGCATTGAAGGCGAAATATACGCCAGCATCAAGACCGCGCGGGAGATCGCCGACAGATACGAGGACGATCAGATCGCCGGAATCTACGACACCATGGAAGTATACGACATCGAAGGCGAACCGAAGAAAATCTCGCTCCTGGATCTCGTCTCGCCGATCCTGGAACACAAGCACTGGATGGAGCAGGAATACCGCGATTATTGCGACGCCGTCAATGAATATGGACTCGACTTTGAAGGGAGAGACGATCTATGAAGTATTACACATACTGGGACAATGGGAACCATTCGTGCGGGCAAGTCGGCCCGTTCTGCACGTCGCGCGACGCCGTGAATGCAGCCTATGACCTGCTGGAAGGCTGGATGGAATCCGCGAACCTGGACGAATACGACGACGACAAATGGAACACCATGATTGAAGACGCATCCGTCTGCGTCGATCAGTACGATCCGGAAACGGATTCCATGCTCTGCTACTGGGAACCCACCGACAGCGACCTGGCCGCCATCGGCTGGATCGAACGATAACGACGCGGCTGTCCTACCGGCCACACGGGGAGAAAGGATTTATCATGACTATCGCTCCCGTTTCCTTTGAACTGTCCCTGGACAGACAGCAGCGCGCCAGGTTAAGTTCCTGGATCCGTTACTATTTCATCAACGCCATCGACGGAACAAGCCATATTTTTGATGACGTCGATAAAGCCATTCAGATCCTGTCCGTTCTGAATCAGATTCAGAAAGAAGCCATCACAATCTACGTTTCAAGGTACCAGGTTGAGTTGCTCCTGGACGTCATCTACGACCGGGAAAAGCGCTGGAACGCCAAGACAGACCGTTTATATCTCCCGAAAGACTTTGACAACCGTGATATCTACGATGCGCTGAAAAAGCTTACAGAAAGGAAGGTGCAATCATGAACAAGTCCCGCCGTGCCAGGATCGATAAGATCCTGGAAAAACTAGAAGAGATCAACGAGGAACTCAGTTCCATCCAGGAAGAAGAGAACGACGCGTACAATAATCTTCCATTCTCCATCCAGGAATCCGAGCGCGGAGAAAAAATGTACGACGCCGTCTACAATTTGGACGCTGCCCATGGTACAATAGAAGAGATCACAGACTATCTAACCGAAGCGAAAGGAGAAGACTAATGACTATCACTTTAACCGCCAACGAATACGACGCCAGCCGGCACGCGATCCAGGAAGGTGTGCTCGGTGAGATGCTCAGAATCATGCGTATTAAACACATTAAAACCGGCGAGATAGAACACGTAATCTTCCCGGCGATCAACCGCGTTGAACCGTCGCTGTCCGGCGGATGGCCTTTCAGTTCCGGTCGTTCCTATCACGGATCAGAGATCAACGGCCAATGGGAAAAAACCGGCCTAGGCACGTTCTATCTCATCCGAAAGACAGACACAAACGACGGCGGCTGCGTCCTGGAGTTCACCGACGACATGAACCCGGATCTGCCGTAATAAACACACAGAGAGGAGAAAAGAAAATGACCAAGCATGAACTCATTAACAGTCTCCGCGACGACGGCGTGTTTGAACTGACACAGGAAATCATCGACATCATCAATTCTGACAACGACGAGACTCACGCCAGCGCAAACAAGGATCTTCTCGGACTAATCAATTCCATCCATCAGATGCAGAACTGGACGCTGTTTAGTTGGAAGAGCATGGTTGACCTTGCAACACAGGCATATGGATTTGAAAAGTACGCAGCTTATAACAAACTGAATGCCTGTGCGGATATTGAAGAGCCGCTCGACGATCTGCACAGCATCCTCTGGACGAAATACTCGAACTTTGGGGAAGCTTGACCATGGTAAACAACCACTCCCTGCCCGCTCCGTCTTCGGCTGGGGCGGGCTTTTTTTGTGCCCTTCTTTCCTGTATAAACCGCCCATTCATGCAAAAAACATGCCCGAAACCGTTGCATATTATGCACTTTCCGGCCGTTTTATACACGCTCGTATGCAAAATAAACCATCTTGTGCCTCGCCTGGTAATACACCACTTTATATAGCGTAACAACTATTCGCTAAACATACGTTTTACGAATAGTATATACAACTAACTAGAAAACCACGTTCCGGACTCACATACCGGAGCAACCTGCCACGTTGTAAGTGTATATATATATTATTTTTCCGTAAAAGTAGTATATATCCTCACCTTTCAAACAAAAACAGGCACAGCGTTCGATCTGTGCCCGTTCCAGTGTCACTCGTCATCGTCCGCCGGGATCGCGTCTACCAGCCGTTTCCGTGCATCATCGGAGTTCAGATCCTGTAGCGGATTGTTCGGCGTAACCACCACGTCCGCAACGTCCTTGTACTGGAACCAGTTCTTCGCCAGGAATATCCCAGCTGCCGGATTCGTTCTCCCGTTCTGCATGTTGTCCATCCACATTTCCTCAATGAATGACACAGCTTTTTTAATGATGTCGCCGTGTGTAGCGCTCCGCGTAACCCCATTTACCCACTCATTCAGCGTATTCCTGTTAATCCCGAGCCAGTTACACAAACCGACAATTTGAGGTTTCCTATCATTTTCTGCGCAATGTTGAAAGTACTCGCCTATTCTCTGTTCGACCTGAGCGGGATCAGAGATGTCGATTGGTGGCAGGTTCCACGCAACGAGAGCATACCGCATGTAACGAGAATTTTCGCCTGGTACGCCGCTGTCAGCCGACAGTTCTTTCATCCAGTTCGATCCGCGATTTTGTTTCTGTTTAACGACGTCAGTTATCTGTTCATCGGACAGTCCCGTTCCGTTTTTATCGGACATAACCATCACCCTTCCTTCCGTTCGATGTTCGGATAGAACGACCATTGCATAGTGAAAGAGAAGTCACCGTTCTCGACGCCTCTAAGGATTTCACGGATGGACGGAATAGCATGCCGGCGCAAGTCTTGTTCAACTCGTTCCCGTTCCGATTTCTCGTACGCGCGGAGTCGTTCCAGTTCGTCTTTGTTTGCCTTACGGAATTCCTCATTGCGTTCCCGGGCGTGGATAGCGTCCTGTGCTACCTGATGCCAGTAACAGACAGGATCCTGGCCGGAAGGAGTGATGCTGAGAATATCGCGGCGTTTTTGTTCGTTCGGGTCCATAGTACGGGTATAATCCTGTTCGCTCATTTCTTTTTTTCTCCTTTCAGTGCCTGTTCCCATGTCATGGCGTCATAATGCTTGTACTCATCCTGAGAACTGAATGTTTTAGAGCGTCCGGCGTAGTGTTTAATGACGACATTTTCTTCCGGGACCTTCGGAATATTGAAGTACATTGCGTTATATGTAGCTGGCAGTTCAAGGATGTTCCGTTTGCACACACTGTTGACAGCGTCCTGTTCCGGCAGTGCGAGACGGGATGTGTTGAGTGTCTGAATGATCGTATCATCCACCTTGTCTTCGCGTATCCGCTGGAGGTTGTGCACTACGACGCCAAAGTTAAAGTACGGATGCGGGCGGATACGGATTTGTTTCTCTTCGACGGCTGCGAAATAGTACCTGTCGAGGTTCAGGTTCCAAAGGCAGTCGATTGGTTTCCGGACGATGGTATCATGGTCGAGGTGGATAATGCAGTCGTATTGCGGGAACAGTTTAGACAATACAGCGCGGATCATGACCATGTATGTCCAGTTGTTATTGTAATTTGGCCCATCTTTTCGGAAGAATTCCTGGTTTGATACGTTTATGCAGGTAATGCAGTCAGGCAGGTCTTCCGGGAACGTGTCGTCCTCGATGAGGAAGAACACGCGGTCTGCACCGTTGTGATAGAGCAGGGACTTAGCTGACACGGTCATTTCGTGGTAGAGATTTCGTGTTCCTGCGTACACGACAGCGCGGTCAGTGGCGCGGATGATATTCCGGCGGAAGTTCATCCACTCGGGATGCGACACGAAGTCGTAGTAAATCATGCAGTCCATATCTGTTGGCAGTGCGGAGACGTCAGACGTACGCGGGAGTGCGGTATCAATCACGCCGCATCCCATGTCGTTGTCAACGACGTATAGTTCATAGCGGAGCGTGGCCCGTGCTTTCACGAATGCTTTCCATACATCGCCGGTCCATGGCGCACCGTACTGTGACTCCATGTGTTTCTCCTGCATCTTTTCAGACGTGGGGTGGCAGTCGTGCAGGATAATGACGCCGTGATTGTTCAGGTGCGACAGTGAGTTCTGAATATCACGCCACACCTGGTTGCACTCATGGAGGCCGTCAATGAACACGATATCAAACTTCTCTTTGTGTGTCAGGAAGTATGCATCAGACGTCAGGTGGTACGTTGCCGGCGTAGACTCGTCAGGATCCACGGAGACCTTGCGTTCGCAGCTGACGTGCCTGAATGCTTCCCCGCGATACGTGCCGATTTCCAGGAATGACGTAAAGTTTCGGTCAGAGATAAAGCGATTAATGATGTCATATCTTGTCATCGTCCTCACCCTCCTTTGCCTCGAGGAATCCGCACTGTTCCATGACGATCCGGTTTGCACGCTTAACTACCATCCAGATCACGCGCACAGGAACATTGTGCTTCAGGCTGTAGTCTTCCACGGCGTACTGATCGTCACCCCATCGCGTGGTGTAATACATCTCCAGGATCGCCTGGTCAGATTTCACAAAACGTTTCTCGTACAGGTGGTGGCACACCGCATAGATCCGCTGGTCAGGGCGTGACAGTTTATCCCAGTTAAACCCGCCGCGTTTCAGGGCGAAGTATGTACGCCACATGTGGTTTGCCGTACCCCGCCACCATTCGACGCTTTTCATGTGCCGTCACCTCCCCTGTTGCTGCCTTCCATCATGATCGCCACGCGCTCGTCCAGTTCTTCCAGCCTGTCAGCGGACTCAATGAGCACGCGGATCCTGTCCCGGGAAAGCATCCCGCCGGCGTCCGCCATGAGCCGGAGTTTGTGGATCAGTGTGTCCGTAGGCGTCCGCTGTCCTAATCCTTTGCTCAATCAATATCACCTCTTTTCATGTCCTTTTCTGTATAGACATACGTTCCGATATGCCCGCAGGAAATACTGCTGTCACAGTAGATATCGTAACCAATCTTTCCTACCCTGTAGCAGAACGAAATATCCTCGCTGGCCCAGTCGTACGGAGTAAACGCAGGTCCAAAGAATTTCCATACGTCCTTTAGCAGCTGTGTCGTTGTCATAACGCACCCGAAACCGCATCCGGCGACGCGGAACACGCCGTCCCTCGGATAGTTTGCGTACGCTTCGATCCGTCTTGTCAGCCGTCCTGTACTGTCGCGTTCAGGCTCACTGATTTCACGGTACAGCACTGGTTCCGTCGGCAGCGCACGCTTAAAGTACAGTCCCGTTGCCATGTCGCAGTCTTTTTCTTCCATAAGGCAGCTGAGTTTTTCCATCGTGTCCGGCTGGAACATCATGTCGCTGTCCAACCACAACACGCGGTCAAACTTGTTTTCAATCGCGGTCAGACTGATCAGGTTCCTGCTGTCGTACACCAGGGAGTTTGGTTTGAACATGACGGACACGTTCTCTCCCTTCCGCAGGTAGATCAGCGACTCTGCGAACCCGACCGGTATCGTGTCCATGCACGGGATTGCGATCAGCGTTTTCATCCTTTCACCTCATTTCATACGATTTATTTACGGTGTTTTACGGTGTGTTTTGAAATCCGTAAAACCCTGCGCGCGTTGTTTTTCAATGCATTCAACTATGCCATTTACGGATTTTACGGATTTTACGGTGTCAAACACGTCTTACGCGCGCGAACACGCGTATGTTATTCCCTGTTTTTTGGAAAAAATATAAATATATATAGGGGTGTATCTGGAAAAAATCCGTAAAATCCGTAAATGCACCCTTCTAAGCCTTACCGCACAATGCGTAGCGGATTTACGGTGCACCGTAAATACACCGTAAACACCGTAAATGAATTCAGAACGGCAAATCAGGGTCGTTAACCTGCACATATCCACGGTATTCCTCCTGTTCTGTCTTCTCATCTTCCGGCAGTTTGATTCCGTAGTGCGGTACGTTTCGCCCATTGATCGGGATCGGCCAGGTGGGCCGGTTGTTCTTGTTCCCCTTGCCGTAGAACTGGCATTTCAGCAAATCCTTCCGCCTTGCCCAGTCGATAAACGCTCCGTATGAATACCCGTTGTTCTTCAGGATCGTCTCAAATACGGTCTTGTTAATGAACACGTACCCGTCCTTGTACCGTCCCCACATCTCCCCTGCATTGTTATCCTGACTGTCGAACCGGCGCGGGTTTGCCGCGCAGTATCCGATGAGCCAGTTGTAGCACCGGAGGTTTACGTCCGTATCCGACCGGCTTGCCAGGTATCCTTTGATGTCCTCAAACTTCAGCGCGCGGTCATCTTTAAAGATCGCCTTCGTCGCGAGGATGTCAGCCGTCAGCAGCAGCGAAGCGGAGATTACCTGCTTTTCGTTGACGTCCTCTTTCATCATGTCGTTGTAGATCTTGTTGTACAGCGCGGTCAGTGCCTCCGTCATTCCTTCCTTTTGCAGGGACTTTACGAACTTCGCGCCGGCAAATCCGTAGTTCTTTCGCAGGGTATTTGCCACTGTCCGTCCGTTTCGGAACAGCGGGATGCCTCCGTAGTTCACGTCCAGTGTACGTGACACCGCGCCTCCGCCGGAGTTGTTCTGTATGATCGGCATCTCACCGGTCGTGATAATGCTGCACTCCCACTTCCGCTGAAGCTGGAGTCCGCCTTCCTTGGCCCCGCGCCCCTTGCTGGATCCTTCCGTCAGCATGTAGATCAAGTCATCAAAGGTCTTCCTGTCAGAGATCACCTGGAGTTCGTCAAAAAGCAACGGCATATTGCAGCAGAACGACGCGTACAGTTCCATACTGACCTTTGTCCCGCTGAATGTTTTGATGTACCGGCCGACATCAGGATTTCCCCATACGGAAGCTGCCAGCATCAGCGCGACGGTCTTGCCGCACCCTGTCTCTCCCCAGAAATGCACGAAAAACGGAAGGCACCCGAGGATATGCGCCAGCGGCGACGCGAACGATGCCGCCAGTGCGATCCTGGCCGGCACAGAGTCGCCTTCCCGAACATTCCGGACAATCTCCATCCATTTCTGCTCACTGCCGACTTGTTTGAATTCCTCATACATCCGCTGAAACTCTACGCTGTCTCCGTCGTAGGTCACGTCGTCAACGTACGGCATAAACTGCCCGTCTGTCAGCCATCCCATGTGAGACACGCTGTTTTTTCGCGGCAGATTGTCATAGTTCAGGCTTTCCAGCCTGGACATATACTTCACGACCTCTTTCGCGTTCTCACTGTTGACGTCCACGCCCTGTTTTGACAGCCCGATAATTTTCTGTGCAGAGGCCAGCTGTTCCCGGGATATCGTCAGGCTTTTCCACGGGTCCTTGCCCCGGCAGTAAGCAATTTCAAGCTTTTCCTCGTAGGTTTCTATATTAGTTACACGGCGGACAGGCATGATCGGATGTGATATAACCTCTACGATTCCGCCCATTTCATTCAGGTACTGCACACCTGCCTCGTCGCACATGTACTTTCCGGCGCTGAGTTGTGCCGGTTGCCCTGGAAAGTTCGTATCATAGTCGCCAAGGATGGAAACCTTTGGGCTGTTGCTTTCCACGTAGGCTTTCCAGTACGCCTTGAATTCCCTGAATCCCAGCGCTTTTGCGATCTTCTCCATGGCGCTCAGGGTCTGCTGCATCAGGAACCGATTGTCTTTCTGCTGCCAGATCCATTTGTAAGGCTCCTCGCCCTCAAAGTCCTGCAATGTCCATTGTTCAGGAGGTTTCTTTGTCAGGTAGGTTGTATTGCTTTCCATCTCTCTTCCTCACCTCCTCTCACACATACTTGCAGAAGGACAGATTGCCTTCTATTTTGTCCGCCATGCAGTAGGCGTACCACAGGTCCTCGCATACGTCCTTCACGTCCGGAATCTGCCGGATCGCGTCGCAGAACTCATCGTCCCATTCGTCTTCCAAACTGTGCGGCGCATGCTCGTCACGGATCTTTTCCAGTGCCTTCAGTTTATCGTCCATTATGTGCCACAGGCAGAACAGGATCTTGAAGTTCGCGGCCTTTTCCGAACGTTCGTGTTTTATCCTTCGGAGCACTTCGCTTTCCTGCATGGCCTGTTCAATAATGTGCCGGCGTTTCTGCTCCTCCAGTTCTGAACGCTTCCGAAGAAACTCCTGCGGCAGGTCCATGTATCTGATCATATGTTCCTCCTGTTCTGCCGCGCGCGTGCTTCAGCCCTGTTCACACGTTCCCATGGCGTCAGTTCCTTATCAAACAAGTGAAGTATGAACTTCTCGTCAATCCACATGGCAGCTACGCTGTATCGCGTTTCGTCACCGAGCAGTTTCTGCGCCAGTTTGATGCAGTCTCCGCTGACGTGGCATACAAAGCAGTAGAATCCTCTGTCTCCGTCGTAGATCTTCATGTTCCGGTCCGTGCCGTTATGAAACGGACACTGGCACCGTCCGTGGGCGTCCATGTCAATCCCAAAGATCCTGGCCACGTCCTGTGCCGACACGAAACTGCGTATTATCTCGTACTTCCGAAGCATCGTCTGGTCGTCATGCAACATTCTTCCACCCCTTATTCAAGGTCTTTCACTACATCATGCAGTATCAATGGGCATAAAAAATCAGTCGCTGCTGGTGCCGATGTTCAGATACGCATACTCATTGTCAAACCACAGTCCGTATACGCCGGTTCCGCACATCCACATTGTCCCTATCCCGCCGTTCCTGCTGTCGAGCATATCCAGCAGTTTCTCTTTCGCCTCCATATGCTCCATGCTCTTCAGTTCGCTGAGTTCCCTGTCCGCAAACCCGCCGATCCGCATGGTCTGCATCCCGCCGTACCGTTCGCGAGGTTCAATTGTCAGTTTGGCCATATCCTGTCCTCTCCTTCCATTCTGTTTCAAGGTATTCATACACACCGACGAGCAGTTTAACCGCCAGCGGATTCCCGATCATAACCACGCTGTTCGCCTGTCCGTCCTTGGCGGTCTGTTCCCACCAGTCGGCGTCCATCCCCGGCGGGAAGTGCGCGTTTAAAAAGTCGAAAGCACACCGGAATGCTTCCTTGTGAAGTTTTGCATATTCCTCTGCTGATCTCGTCATGCGACGCCTCCTTTATAAGCCTGTGAAATTATTATACTACTTTAAGCAGTATTAGACAACACAAAAAATCAGATAGTGAAGAACAAATACAGCAGTCCGCAGATCACCGCGATCCAGGCAAAGAACGCGAACACGACGAAACTTACCGGAACGTTCAGCAGTTCGTCCATCGGAGATTTCCTGTCCATTTGATCACCCCTGTTAAATTGCCTTATCGTATTTATCGCAGCACTCAAACCGGTGCATCAGGCATCCTTTTGTTATGTCGCACACCCCGTACGGAGAATCCTTTTCTTTCTCTTCCGTCCAGTGTTTGCAGTACTTACAGTACTTGTCAGATATCCCGAACGATTTCAGGATTTCTGTCCGGATGTCATCCAGGTACTTGTCAATTCGTTTCTCCCGGCTGGCCTTTCCGAACCATTTTTCTTTGAACGCATCCCTTGCCTCGTTCCAGTTCCCTTCACAGGTGTCAGATGACAGATACCATTCCCTGTCGTGAAACAGTTTCGCCAGGTCTTTCACCAGGTCATCCAGTTCCTTGTCGCCAAAGTCCCCGACATGAGATTCCATGTCGCTGTAGAAATAATTAAGACTTCCTCCGCTCATGTTCTCGCCTCCGTTTTATTGTTGCCTTTAAGTTTCTTCCTCAAAGAAACTAATTTCCAGATACATACGCTTTTTTTCGTGATTCGTAACACTTCCACTTATCCTTGCATCGCCTTTGATAATATCTTTCAGTATTTCAACAAGGATTGCATCTCCAAGCCTATGCGGATATGGCTTTTCTTCCTGCTCCTTAACAAAATTCAGAAGGTCTTTCTGCAATTCCATATCAATCTGTTCAAGAAGTCCCATAATTTCATCCTCCTTCTAACTTAAAGCGTCACTTGTCTTTCTGTCTTTAAGTCAATCAATTGAAATCTTTCTCTTCCATTTTCTCTTCGATTATCTTTTTGCAATCCTTCAAGAAATATTTAAGTTCCGCATGAGTCAACGACGATTCTGCCGTATTTATGACATCAAGAATTTTCGCACAGAATATCTTATAAAAATCCTCCATTGTTTTGTCCTCTCAGCATTAAAGCGTCACTGATTGTCCGTAATGTTCTTGATCTGCATTAGGTCGCAAAGCGCCTTGAACAGCCGGAAAAACTCCATTGGTTCAAGCATCACGGAATCCTTGTTGTGATCGTACATGTACTGTAGTTTAATCCGCATCTCGTTGTACAATTCTTTCAGGTCCATTACAATCTCACCCCCAGTTTACTCATATGCTCCTTTGCCTTTTCAATCTTCGCCTGGTGGTACTTGATCCTTCCGTACAGTTCCAGTTTCACAGCTTTCATCAGTTCGTCTTCCGGGATGTCCGTCAGCCGATACGCTTTCCTTGTCGGCGTATTAAACGATGCGGAGTAAACAATGCTTTGCGGGATACCGTACTTCATAACAAAATCCTGGACCTTCATTAGCCGGACTCACTCCTTTCCCCGTCAGCACAGTAGAACTCAGGGTCACAGTGATTTCTGGAGTTTTCATTTCCCCATTCGCTTTCATGATTACAAACCATGTCCGGTGCATGATACTTACAGTTCTTGCACAGCACTAGTTCTTTCATCTCATAATCAACTGTCAGATTCTTATGGTCTGGATGAAAGAATGCCACCATGCCGTCCGGGAACTTAGCCATCAGTATCCCTTCTTTCCCCGTCAGCGCAGAACCGATTGTTCCACAATTTTGCCCTATCAAGCCAACAATGCTTTTTATCTGTGTCAATCATCGCACCACCGCAATTACGGCAATAAAATATACCGATGTAAATGTTCCCCGGTATGTTGTATATGTAATCTTGGATTTCTTCGCCACTTTCACCGCAGAACGGGCATGGTTTCAGCTTTGTCATTCCAATCACCGACCTTCCTGCCTTACGGCAAGCGTTAATCCTGCAATAATGTTGTCCCTATACATTTCAAGCCATTTCCTCAAATCGCTTTCAGCAATATGCTTGCCGATTTCCTCAAGGGATGTGATGGTTTCAATATCTTTTCGGACGATTTCAAACCAACTGTCTGTATCACGTTTCCGCATCGAATAGCATTTCTGCTCAAGTTCGCTTCGGATGTATTCGTAACCGCCATCATCTAAATCCTGCCATTCTTCATCAAGATAACCACCACGAATCAGAACTTCCATTGCATCGTCAAGAGTAATCATTAGACTCATTTCACTTCACCGACCTTCCTGCCGTCAATTCTTTGTCTTGCTTGAATCTCCAACGATGATTACACGTGCAGTATCCTTCCCATCAACCATGTTGTGCATAATCATTATTCCTGTGACTGTTGCTCCATCCCAAAAATTATCGTCTTCCGTTCCTGTTCTTATTTCGGCACTCAAGTCAATCACTTTATCCAATAAATCTTTGAGTTCAATAACCGTCATTCCAACTCCACCGACCTTTCGTATTAACCTTTACTCCATTACCTTTCATAATTTTCAATGCGAGCCGTAACTGCCTTATTTTGTCTTCCTGTTCTTTTAGCAGTTCAAGGGCATCAGCAGACAGATCATCAACACATTCATCTACAAAATAAGGACATTCAAGGCAATTGCTCCCATCGTGATTTTTACAAATCTCCAACCCTTTGATAACCTTCTCAGCATCAATCACCCATCTTCACCATCCTCCCGCAGTTTGAGCAGAACCTGTGTGCCCGCATATTGTATGGAAGCGATACCGTATCTTTCTGCACCCACAGCGTCGCCCTGCACCCGCCGCACTCGTACCGTACACCCTGGATGTCATGTACAATCCCAGGCGCGGCCGGTTCAAACCGATCCAGCAAGGCCTTCACGTCCTTCTGGAAGTTTTCCTGGCACTCGTCCAGCACGCAGCACATGTCCTCTCCGAGCCAGTACGGGCACTCAGTTTCCCCGCATAATTCCTGCCCGTGAAAGCAGCACTCCACGCCTTTCCTAATTTTGTCAATGTCGATCATGTTCTTCACCTCCAAAATCCTCCGAGCCATAAAATCGTGGCAAAGATCCCGTCAGAGATCAGCGCAATCCAGAAATTGTACTTTCCAATCTTGTCCTTTCCATGATTTGCAAGGTACAGCCCGACATCCATGGCAAGGAGCACAATGATTACGATCTGAGGCCATCCCATACCGTCACCTCTCTATCTTCGCACCCATCTTCCTGTAACTGCTACGTCTCTTCTTCCACGCACCCATACAGAACCCGATCTCTTCATCCACGAAATCGAACACAACCGGCGTTTCCTTGCCCTCAGTTGTTCTTCTGACGCGTCCGACTGCCTGGGTGATAATTGCACTGTATTTGCACGGAGAGGCCAGGAAAAGCCGGTCTAAACGCGGAATATCGAGGCCCTCCTTCGCAAGGCTGTAACTGGCAAACAGGTACTTTTTCTTTCCTGTCCGCATGTCTTCGATTGCCTGTTCCCGCTCTGCCTTTGCCGCCTTGCTCTGCATCTTTCCGTTAATAAACGCGCTCTCTTTCAGAAGATCCTCCGGCAGCATTTGCATGATCCGCTGCAACTGTTCCAGCCTGTCGCTCAGGATCAGGCAACTGTGCCCCCTGTTTTCAAATATCTTTTCCGCAATGTCCGCGTTCCTGCCCATGGATGTCGTGATGTGTTCGATCAGTTTCACATAGTTGACCGTGCCGTCCACGTTCAGGCACCTGTCCTCGTCCATCTCCAGGTCCGTGTATACCGGCCGCACAATCACGTCCATCACCCTGTCCGCGATCGCCTCGTACGGCACGGTGTAGGCAACCTTCCCCAGCAGCGCGAACGTCGCCCGGATCAGTCCGTCGCTCCGCTCAGGCGTCGCTGTAAGACCGTACTTGTGCCGCGCGCTCAGGTGGTTCAGAACCTTTTCGTACCGCGTGAACGACGTGGCGCTGCTGCTGACCCTGTGGCACTCGTCCACGATCACCACGTCCCAGTAGTCCCTGTACTGTTGCAGTTCCAGGTTGGCCATTGTCTGTACCGTCGCGAACGTAACACCGGCCCCGACGTTGACTTTCCCTTCCGTGATCGTTCCGATCATGTCCGGATCGATATACCGAAGCGCCCTGTCCCTGCTCTGGGTCAACAAGTCCGCCGTGTGGCACAACCACAGTGCCCGCCTCCGCAGCCTTTTAATCAGAGCAATGCCGATCTGCGTCTTTCCGCTTCCTGTCTTCGCCTGGAGGATCCCGTACTTCGCCGCTATCATTTCGGCAACCGCCGTTTCCTGGTAGTCGTACAGTCCCATGTCCCGGCTCCCGTAGTCGATCACACTGTCCTGCCTGAATCCCACCGTCAGTGGCGTCCCGTACAGCATCGGCATGATCTCCCTTGTTACTCCAAACGGAAGAATCAGCGTATGCCCGTTCCATTCATACAGCAACAGTTCCTTTGGCGTCCGTCCGACCCAGAATCCCATTCGCTGTTTCTTCTCGTATTCAGGGTTTGGAAACCGAAGGTTTCCTTTCACCCAGTCCACGATCTCTTCAGACGGGTCCGTAATATAGATCCTGTTTGCGATAACGGTGTTCAAATATCCCGCCCCCATTCCGTGGTCAGTTCCATCCAGTCGTCCAGGGGCCGCACTTTTGATCGTATCTCCGCGTCTGTCAGTTTCTTCTTTCCGTATCCTTTCAGGTTCTCAATCTTTTCCATGGAAAGCATATGCACAGCGCCGTCCGGAAGTTTCAGGGCGAAGTAGCACAGGTCGCTTCCCTTCCTCTGAAATGACCGCATTGCGTACTTCTGATTTTCTTCCACCCTGTCAAACGTAAACCCGTTGTTATCGCTGATAACCTTGCAGTCGATCAGCGTATGGAATTTCCCCTTGATTGCGATGATATCCGCCGGCTGGCCGCTCTTGTTCTGCTGCATCACATGGCACCAGAACCCGTGGTCCGCCAGGGTCTTCGCCAGTTCCTGCTCAAACCGTCCGCCGTTTGTCCTGTTGTCCATCCTGTCACAACCTCTCCTGTAGCACGAAATCAATTGATCCTTATCCATTTCTGCCATGCTATCACCTCGATTTTGTTGCCTTTAGCGCAATAAGTATTCACTTACATCTTCCGGTGGATTTGGTAATGGCATCCAATGAGTTACCTTCCAATATGCCATCCTCCCTGTCATATAAAAGTGTGTCCCATACTTTGCTATACTCACTCTCGGAAGCACTCCATGCTCAACTGCACATATCAAATATGTTCCTGCTTCCGTTGGTAATTGATCTTTTACTGCTATCCATTCATTCACACTATCACCTTCACAAAATTGCCTTTAAGTCAATTCTTCCATGCTCGTTTCGGACACCATTCCGGTCTGTGTTGTCCTCTTTTCAGCCGGATTTCCTTACCGTCTGCAAGATTGCAGTACGATTCATCTGAATTGTAATTAACATCTAATTCCGGGCAGTTTTTGCAGGTATCTTCTCTGCTGTTTTGCTTTATATATCTGATTGTCATTCGCTTCACCGACCTTCCTGCTTCTTCAATGGACACCACTCCGGTCTATATTTGTCCTTCGTTAGTTTGATAACCGCTCCAAACCGCTTTGTGCATCGTTTTGTCCAGCCATCATTCCTGCTATATGGACAGTTGCGGCATTTCGGTTTTTTCATTCCCACTTCACCTTCCTTCCGCACCACGGGCAGAATTTGTGCGTTGCGCTGATTTCAACACCGCAATTTCCGCACTCAACACCGCAAATAAAATTCTTCCCGTATTCGTCTATATACGCTCCTTTTCGGACTTAATTATCCCCATTGTTCTGCCATAGCTTTCGCAATCCCATTCCAACTTCACAGACCTTCCTTAATTTTTTGTACTCTTTGTACTTTCCTACCCAATATTTAATACCACTAACAGTTGCATCTCCCATCATATGACTTTCGGAACACCATTTGATAAAAGCATCAACACTAATGTCCGGTGGATCATCGAATAGCATACCTATGCTTTCAGCATCTGACATCCGTCTGCCCTTGATTTGTTCGTATTTTCTTTTGTTGTATATGCATCCATCATGCTCTTTATAGTGGCAATATTCTCCATCGCCGTAATCACAATGGTACTTGCATCTTTTCAGACCATACTGATCCCCATTTTCATCGTTTCGGAAATTCGCTAAATTCATTCCACTTCACCGCCATTCATCATTTTCGTTCCGATGCTAATTAGATTTTGCAATTCCAGTATAAGTTTGTACTGTGTGTCAATCAGGGCAAGGGCATCTTTCAATGCTTTGTCTTTGAGTCCATTCAGTGACAACTTATAGACATGTCCTGCTTTTGCTAAATTACCGGACAAAGCGTCCTCTATTTCCACGATAACCTTCTCCCTGTCAGGCATCATCGTTCGCAATCCTCCTGATCTGTCTCATATAGCAAAGCATTTTCATGAGTTGCATAAACTCCACGCAGTCGATCTCCACCGTTGCCGACCGCGCTTCCTGCATTTCCGTCAGCTTCGCCCTCATGTAGGTGTATAATTCGTCCATTGTTTGCCTTCCTTGTTAATTGTCGCCTTTAAGTCTTAATCGTCCGCAACAAATGTTCTTATAAACTCTTCATCAGTTGGTAGATCGTCGATGCTCCATGAAAAGACCATGTGTATGCCAGAATATCCGTTTTCTTCCTTATCTTTCAGAAAGTAGAATCTGTCTTTTTCGGTCAACGGTTCTTTGTGAAACCCCGTATATACTTCAAATCTGCGCTTATCGAGATCGATAACATATGCCCATTCGCAGAACAAACCATCGGCAGCAAAATCGATGTCATCCCTTAGAATCCGAACTTTCCCGTCTTGAATCATCTTTAGGATTCCTGCGCCTGTATCACGGTGTAATTCCGGGTATGCTTTTTTGAATAAGTCGTAATTCTGCATACTGAATGAGCCTGACTGGCTTGCTCCAAATTCTGAAAACAAATCACCCAATTCTTTTTCATCGCCAAAGTGAATCTTTTTCAGTTGCTCTCTGAATATGCTTTCATCCATCTCATCACGCAGGAAATTAAGACACGTTGCACCTTGTCCTTCTGGATATCCATCCCATTGTCCATACTGTGCCACCACATATTCTCCGTCCATAAAAACGGCTGTGAGATTTCTTGTACCCATGTATATCCCCCTCTTTGCGATTCTGCTTTAAAGCGTCACTTAGAAAAATAACCGGATGTGGCCTCTCAGAACCTCCTTAATCCGGTCGAATCGTGTGCCCGTCCCCTCCAATCAGACACTGTCCCGCCGATCCAGTAAGCCCCTGTGCACGCGCTTTATTTTCCTGGAAAGGACTACTCCGAATTGTGAACCTGTCATTGATGCGGGCGAGGATTTGCACCCCGCATGTCCGTTCAGGAGCCACATCGAACATACTGCCCCAATGCTCATGTTCGTGCACGGACTCGCCGCGTAGCGTCTACTGCCCAGCCCAGCTTTTCATAGCGTAATTGGGAAACTATGTCTCTCTCTGGTCTGCGACTGTTCCTTCCAAACCGAACATCTATTCCGCCACCGCATCAAAATCATTTAGAACGGCAGTTCGTCAGTCTCCACTGCCGTGAACCCTCCTGCCGCGTCCGCTGTCTGAGTCGCCTGTGCCTGTTCTCCGGAACCGCCCTGGTTCCCGCTGCTCAGGAACTCCACGTCCTCCGCGAACACCTCAAGGTTTGCCTTGGTCGTCCCGTCATTCGCCTGGAATGTGTGTACGCTCACGCTCCCCACCACGCAGACTTTCCGTCCCTTGGCCAGGTACTTCTGGCATGTCTCTCCCAGTCCGCTCCACGCGCTGATCCGGAAGAAGTCCGCTTCCGGCTGGTTTGGAATCTTCTTCCGCCTGTTCACCGCAACGGTGAAACTGCACACCGTCTTCCCGTCCTGTGTCGTCCTGCTCTCCGGATCCCGTACCAAATTTCCGATAATCGTAAGCTTATTGATAAGTCATTCCCCCTCTAAACGTTGACTCAGATTATAGTGCGATATCAATCTCTTTCTTCGCAATCAAAATGCAGAACCCGTTCACCGTCATAATAGATGTCAATTTCTGCGGTATAATATCCGTTTTGGTCTGAATAGCACGGAATAAAGAACATAGAATTTTCGTTCCCAAATCTGAATCCGCTATCTTGAATTGCTTCAAACATCAAAGGTTCTTTAAAATCATATTCTCTGCCGATACTGTCAAGTTGTTCAAAGTCAGCATGATTCCATTCACAACAATCTTGATCATGGTCATAAGTGATTTTCTTTCCGTTATCAAATTCGATATAATCTTCGGTTATAGCCTTAATTTTCATGTTCACCTCTCCTAATTCCGGTCTTTTTGGTAGTTCGCAATACTCCTATTCCGCCGCTTCCGCCATCAACTGCGCCGCCAGGTCGTCCTGCGGTTCTTCCTGCGCCTCCGCAGCCTTTGCCGCTTCTTCTGCTTCCTTTACGGTCGCTTCCAGCGCGGCCTTCTTCTTCTGTCCGCACTCCACGCACAGGCATTTCCCGTACTTCTGCTTGCTGCCGGCGGCGATCTGTTCCGCCGTGAAACTCCCTGCGCCTGTAATATCCTTTCCGCACTCGGAGCACTTCGGCGCGGCAACGGGCTTTCCGGCAACCGGTTTCTTGTCCCTGATCCGGATTCCGTCCGTCAGTTCATTTTTGCTTGGGTTCCGCACGTTGTGCTCGATGTACAGCTGAATCTTCTTTCCTTCCAGTGCGTTGGCCGTCACCTGGCCGTACATCTTCTTCAGCGCCTGACGGTTCGTGCTGTTCACGATCAGCGGGCGAACCTCGCTGATGCCGGGGACGGATTCCTCCACGAACGTCAGCACGTTTTTGACCTCCGGTCCGCGCTGGAGCGTGACCTTGCCCCTGTACAGGTTCTTGATGGTCAGGATAGGTTCAATGTCCTGTGAGAGATCGTCGGCTCCCATATATTCCGAATCCCTCATGAAGGCTTCATCACCCTTCAGCGGCCTGAGTTTCATAAGTTCCTTTGTAATCATGACTTTCACTCCTTTAATAAATGTTTCCATAATTGCCCTGTAACGATTTTTGCAATCGTAACAAACGAAACCCCGTATTTTTCTGCAAGCTTCCTTTTGCAGAACTCTTTGCTTCCCGGGACGTAAGTTTTCCTTATCTCAATAACGTCATGTTCTGTTAATATCGCTCTTCCGTTTTTTTCGCCTGTTGAACTTGCAGATGTCTTTTCTTTTCTATGTCCATAGTTGTTGTTATAAAGTATTGTGCACCATTCAAGGTTTTCAACACAGTTGTTGTCCCTCGTCTCATCCTTGTGGTTCACTTGTGGAAGATTATCAGGGTTCGGAATGAATGCCATTGCTACAGCACGATGAACAGATATTCGCTTATTTTTTCCTGCAATGCGCAACATTACATACTTGTAACCAAATTCATCTGTGCGCTGCTTTCGTATCATTCCATCCGGATGAGATCCGTATTTGCCGGACCATTTCATTGACTTAATTCTTCCAACATTGCTGACAAGATATTGTCCTTCGCATCCTGGGATATCCCGCCAGACTTCTTCCACAGAGCATCACTCTCCCCGTCAATCTCGCTCATCTAAGCAATCCTCCTATTAGAACATATCCGAATGCGGCGCTCGACACCGCAAACATCGCAAAGAAAACAACACTTGGGAACTTTTCCTTCATCTTCCACAGTTCTACCCCGGCGTACACAAGCACGCTTTCCAGAATGACCGCCATCATGAGCAGAATGGCATAGACAATCTTATCGTTCACACGTCATCCTCCAGATCATTCATCCACCCGGGCACGAACGAATCGTTCGGCACATTCCCTGTCAGGTACCCCGGCCACATATCAATCATCTTGCAATCATGATACTTGCCCAGCAGTTCGTGAAACTTGGCAACCCCTGCCTTCATGACTTCCTCGCTGACCTCGATCACGTTCACGCTGTACGGAGGCTTTTTCTCCTGGGACACGAACAGGAATCCTGGAAGCTTCCGCAGTTTCTTCGCAGCCCTCACGCCTTCGCAGTACATCCCGGCCTGCATGAAATAGCCGAGTTTCCAGATCTCACTGTTGAACCGGAAGGTTTCCGCGCACTGGCAGGTCTTGTAGTCCACGACGTACCACCTGCGGTTGTACTTCACCAATCTGTCCACCTTGATCTTGCACTTCTCGCCGGTTTCACGGTCCGTCCAGAAGAATGCCTGTTCTGTCTCGCCCTTTCCGAGAATCAGTTTCGCAGCCAGCGGGCAGCGCTTGATGCCAAAGAACATCTCGGTCATGACGTCAATATCATCCTGGCTGATAATGGTTTTTGCGCCGTAGGTTTCGTTCTCCAGGCAAAACGCCTCCCATTCTTCCTTCCCGGCCTTCGTCCTGCGGTCCACGATCGGCGCGACAACATACTCATCGTAGAAATCTTTGTTCTCAAGGACGAACTTGTGACAGGCGCTTCCAAATGCCATCGCCGGGGTCTGTTCAATCGGATGGCCCAGGAACCATTTAAACTTCTCCGGACTTTCTTCCATCTTCCACAGGTCGCTGCGGCGGATGCCTTCCGCCTGGTTGTACTCCATCTCAGTCATCGGTCTTTTCTCCTTTAATCAGCATAATTTTCGCTTTGTGGAAAAACGTTGGCACAAACATCGTCGCGGAAGGCAGCGCGTCCGCTACCCGGATTCTGTACTCTTCCGCATGGTTTTCACGGATCAGGTCGATCAGTTCCCCGCAGGTTCTCGGCACCGGCCTTCCGATCTCGTTCACGTCCCGTTCGCTCATTTGTCCTCCTTATTCATTACAAACGCTGTGTCAGCGTTTACTTCTACATCCGTTGCACTGATTCGCAGAATAACCTGCGGCATTTGGTTTACCTCATAATCAAATGCTGCTGCCGTGCATCCGTGAACCTCAAAGTCATCAAGCATAATCCTCGTTCGTCCGTCTTTCGTATCGAACTTGATACGATGCAAATACGAACCGCTCATAGTTCTTTCGTCCTCCATATAATCGGGTTAAACAGCATCAGTCTCCCGCCGAGCATCCTCGCCAGTTTCTGCGCGTCATCGCGGTTTCTCGTCCTCCACGCGCGGCTAAGGTGAGGATCCCATTCAATCTTCCCCGTCACCATGTTCCGGTGGCTCAGGTACTGGCCGTTCTTCACGACAATCAGGCTCGTCTGTCTCCTGATCGCGTTGACTCCTGAACAGTTCATTCAGCATTTCCTCTTTCGTAATTGTTACTGTGTGCCGGCTCATGTACCACCTCGCGTACATCACCATCCCTGTCGCACCGGCCACCATGCCCGCCAGGAAAAACCAAATCATTCTTCGTCTCCATCCTCCTTTAACTCAGCGATTCCACAATAAACGCCAGTTTGCTGGATATCGCCGTCAGCAGTTCGTTCGTCTTTTTCATCTCTTCCATCATGTAGTGCGTCGCCTGGATCGTGACCGTCTGCCTGTGTTCAACCACCGAGACTTCCTCGCCTTTTGCCTTTTCCTTTGCGGCGGTTGTCTGTTTCGCTTCCTTCTCCGCGCGGATCTTTTCCTCTTCCTTCGCCTTTGCTTCCGCCGCCATCTTTTTCCGGTACGCTCCGGAGGTCAGGTACATCTTGTGCTTGTACTCCTCGTACGTTTCAGCGTTTTTCACGATTCCGATAACGACTTTGCTGACTTCCATCGTTTCGGAGATTTCCTGGTACTTCGCCCCGCTTTGCAGCAGGATCTTGATCGCCTTGAACTTGTTCTCGGTAACCTTCGCGCCTTTTGCCATGCTCATTCTTCCTTTCCGGGCAATCCTGCCCCTTCGTTAAAAACGGGGATTTCGCTCTCGACCGGCTGTCCCCGACCGGGCGGCACAGTTCCCCTTTCCATTCCGTCCCCGTTGAAAAAGTCCTGAAAAAGACGAGGACCTTTTGAGGGGAACCCACAGAGGAGGATCCATGTTCTGGCTTATAGCCATTGCCTCATGTCTGATTACCGGCGTCGCCGGCCTTATTCGCTCAACACCTTCCTTCCATGGCGGTTGGCGTATTGGTACCGACTCTTCCGCCACATCTTCCGTTTCTGATCGTCACTCATCGTGTCGTGCGCCCGGTGGAACTCCCGCTCTTTTTCGCTCTGCGCGTCCACGGCCTTCTTCCATCTCTGGTATCTTTCGTGGCATTCCGCGTGGCATCCCTGGTGCCTGTCCGGACAGTTTTTGCACGGGCAGTTCGTCCGGTTGAACTCTCCAAACTGCATCAATTGCCCCACTCTCCCAAGTTATACGGGCACAGCATCCCGTTTTCGTAGTCATCCAGCGGCAGAACCGACGTCAGGAGTTTGAACAAGCTGCATTCACCGCATTCCTTCTCGTCCTTCGTGCATTCCCTGCATTCCGCCCGCGCGTGGTCCACCAGTTCCCTGAATTCTTCCTTGCCCATGATCACGTTCGTGGTTGTCGGCGTCATCTTCGGAACCAGCCGCATCTCGTGGTCCTTTGCCGTGTTTTGCAGGTTGATCCGCTGTTCAATCGGGATCGTCGCACGCAGGTCGTGCAGCAGTTCGTCTGAAATCTTCGCAAGGATTTCAATCTTCTCTGTGCCTTCCTCGACCGTCTTCAACCGCTCTCCCAGTTCCTCCCGCATCTCGTCAAACACCGTCGCCACGTAGGCCAGCACGATCATGGCCATTTTCTCCGTCCGCGTCATCCTCACAGCGTCATCGCGGCTCGGCTCCAGCAGTTTCTTCATTATCTGAACGCTCATGCCACACAGTGCCTCCAGTGCTTTTCGTACCCGATCTCCCCGCCGCCGAACACCCGTTCGCCCCGGCAGACTTTCCCGTCCTCGTTGATGTAGGTGCATGGCCCTCCCGCCGGCCTGAACCGCGTCACGTAAGGATGGCACGGAATCCATCCGTTGTTTCCATGAACCATCAGAATCTGCTTTCCGCACCGTTTGCAGGTGGTGTAGAACTGTCTCGTCACTGCCCGTCCACCTCCAGGTACTGACTTTGAACGTATCCGCAGTTGGTAACCGCCCATTCGTCGCTCCAGTAGTAGACCTTGACCGTCGCCATCGGTTTCAGCCATCTCGTCCGCTTGCCGCCGACGTACTTCCGCGCTGCCAGCCGGCCTTTGCTGACCACCGTCGCCGTGCAGTTCAGTTCTTCCGGCTCGTCCCATACAAGGTATCCGGCGAACACCCATCCGCTTCCGCTTTCGTTGGTCATCTCCACGCAGTGGACGTATCCGTTGCGTGTCTTCCCGTCCACGTACACCCTGTCGCCGGGTTCCAGGAATCCTTCCGGTTCGCCGCGCTTGTTCGGATAGGGTCTGACGTTCACGGTGTCGCCGGGAGTGCAGATCACGTACATCGTGTCGTACGCTTCCTCTGCCTTTGACTTTGAAAGCCACAATCCCAGGTCGTTGCACACCGTGATGACGATCCATATGACGGCGACGATGAACGCGATCTCAAGTATCAGTTTGATCCACATCCAAAGGTTGCTTTCAAAAAAGTTCTTCTTTTTCATTCCGCGCCACCGTCCTTCATCATCCGCCGCATTTCGTCTCTCATCTGTTCATAGGTGTACGGCCATTTCACAATCGGCATCATCCCGCTGGCCCACCGTACGAATCCATCCTTCGGAATCTTCCATGAGTGCCCGATCTTCGTGATCGGAAAACCCAGGAACTTCGGGTTTTTGACCGCCTCGTCCCGTATCAGCTGCGGATCGCACCGGATGCATCCGGCGACTTCCTGCACTGTCAGGAAATCCTTGTCGAGTGCCTTGATCTCCTTCAGCGTCATAACCAGTCCCCCTCCGGCGTCATGTAGCCATTTTGCTTCTGCATATTCCGCAGTTTGTCTTTGGAGATCAGGTTCGGCGCGGGCGTTTCCGGCGCGACGTGCCGCCTGTAAACGTCCATCAGCAGGGCGACTTCCCGTTCTTCCGAAAGGCTTTTCGTGTTCAGGATCAGGAACGTTTCGCTTTCCTCGTAGGTTTCGGATTCGTCACCGATCAGTTCATAAATGGCGTCGATGATCTCGCCGTGTGTCCAGCTGATCGGGGAATCTCCCGTGAACCCGGCGTTGTCAAATGCGTCAACAATCCTTCTCAGTCTTCTTTCACTTCTTACCAACCGCAATAATGCGTCTTCAACGTTCTTCATTCTCTTCTCCTACTTACTCATTTTACTCGTTTTTGCAGTATCGTCAGGCAAAAAAAAGATATCGCTGACCTCTACGCCAAAGTAGTCTGCCAGTTTCTTCTTCATCCTGCCGCCAGGGCATCGCGCTCCGGATTCATACGAGCAATAGGTGCTGTACGGCAAGCCGATCTGCCGCGCTACGCCGGCCTTTGTCCGGATTCCGCGCATTTCACGCAGGATTTTTCCGGACGCCGCCATCTGTTCCTTTGTCACTCGCAAGGCATTCACCTCCTCAACATCTTGTGTAGTTCTGTGTAGATTTTAACTACATTTATTTACTTTGTCAACCCGTTTAAGAAGTTAAATTTTTATTACAAATGTGTTGATTTTTACTACACTTATATGCTATCATTAATCCAGAGGTGATCGTTAATGCCAACATTGGGAGAAAACATCCGCCAGCTACGCAAAAGCCGTGGTTTGTCACAGGACCGTTTTGCCAAAGAGATCGGAAATCTCCAGGTCAACGTCTCTGCCTGGGAGATTGGAACCAGAACTCCGTCACTCGCTACGATTCAGCACATCGCGGACGTGTTTCACGTCCCCGTCAGTTCTCTGATTCCTTTTAACCCGGGGACAGAGGATGACGGCCTTGTGCAAGAGATGATGGAGATCATGCAGCGCGATCCGAAAACGCGTCTGCTGTTTGATCGCGTCAAGTTCCTTTCCTCGTCCGATATAGACACGGTCCTGTCTGTCATCGACGCAATTACAAGGGAGAGAGTAAAAGAATGAATGAAGTCCCGGTTATCCTGAAGGATATGCCCACGCGCATCCGTGGGTTTGTTACGCTCGGCAGCGATTTCGCTCCGATCATTATCATCAATTCCCGTCTGCCTGTCGAACAGCAGCGCTTGACCTACCGCCATGAGATGGATCACATCGAGCGTGGCGACCAGTTTAACGAAGATTACGTGGAGTATGGAGCATGAACTGTCCAAAGTGCGGCCGGGATGTCCCGGTCGATTCTCTTTTCTGCAATTACTGCGGCAAGAAACTGACAGTCCAGAAAAAGAAACCAGTCAAGGCGCGCGGCAACGGTCAGGGCACCGCCTACAAACGCGGACGGACATGGACCGCGTGCGTCACCATGGACTGGATTACACCGCAGGACCCGTCCATGCCGAAAAAACCGATTCGCAGAACCAAGGGAGGTTTCCCTTCCAAGGCGGATGCCATCGCCTATTGTCCTGTTCTTCGGGCCGGCGGCGTCGAAAAACCAACTGACGCGCCGCGCCTGTCTTCCTACTGGAAAACCTACTCCGAAGGACCGATGCTGAAAATATCAAAGGGCAAGCAGTCCGCATATCGCACGGCCTGGAACAAACTGAAAGATATACACGATGTACGTGTAGACGTGCTGACAGTCGATCTCCTACAAAAAACCATCGACAAAACCTGCAAAACATTCGACCCGGCAAAAGACTGCAAGTCTTTGCTGTCCAATCTCTTTGAGATTGCAGCCGCCGAGAAACAGGTCGTCCGGGATCTGCCGTCTTTTATCACGCTTCCTGAACATGAACCGTCCGAGCCGATTCCGTTCAATGCAGACGAGCAGAAGAAAATCTGGCACGCATATGACAACGGAGACCGACGCGCTGCTGCCCATCTGCTGATGATCTATACCGGCATGATGCCCGGTGAACTGATGAACCTGAAGGTGGAGAATATCGACTTAAACGGGCGGATCATTGTTCGCGCTGGTCTGAAGACAAAGATCAGAAAGCGTACGCCCGTCGTCCTGGCGGACTGTATCCTGCCTGTCGTAGAGGACCTGATTGCGAATGCCATGCCGTCCGGATATGTCTGGAAGCGCAACGAGAAAGCATGGTATGATAACTACTATGCCGTTCTGAAAGAAAACGGATGCCGGGATCTTCCGCCTTACTCCTGCCGTCACACCACGGCCACCGCGCTGGCGGTCGATAAGAACGTGGCCCCGCAGACCATCAAGAAAATCATGCGCTGGAGCACCGTCAAAATGCTGGACCATTACGCCCATCCGGACACATCTGATGCGCTCCAGGGTATCAACACCATGGCCAAACCGACTGCTGACGAGGAACCGAAAACAACCTGATTTCTATTGTTTACATACTGCTGACATCAAATCCTGCACGCATTGATTTATAATGCTTTCATGTTACCCTGCTAAGGGAGTAGTGTCAGTGATGGCAGCCCGGGTTCAAATCCCGGCTTCTCCGCTCAGAACCGTTGAAGCACAAAGCTTCAGCGGTTTTTTCATGCCGTAGTGGTTCCACTACATGAAGTAATAAAACGTGATAAATGGTAATATACTGTTTACACTACTGCTTACAATCAAATTTTTTCTACTGCTTACACAGGGGAGGCATATTTGTCTGTTTTTGGCTTTACAACATACTACTCCCCCGGCAGGGGAGTGGTATCCACCCATACTACTCCCCTGAGAAAAAACAGCCAAAAAACTTTTATTGTTTTGCAGGAGTTTGATACAATCATGATCAGAAAATCAGGAAGGAATAACACGCATGAACGAAAAAGCGGCACTCACCCACCTCGTCAAGGCAGCGAGAGACGCCATCCACCTGGAAAACGTTCTGAGCGAAATGGGGTACAAAGAAACCCCGTACTTCGACCTGTACGGAGAAATTTCTGAGGCGATATACTGTCTCCTGAACGAACAGACAGAGTCGTTTTCTGATTCTGAAACGTATAATGCCATCCACGACTCGTATACGCCCGATGAGGCGTGTGCGGATCGCCTGATGGATATTTACCGGTCCAATGCTTCAAACGCGGATTTGGGCCTTTCCCGCGCGTCTATGGAGGTCTTTGAGGAAGTTGCGAATGAACGCGGCATTTCCATTCCGCAGTTGCAGAAACTGATCCTCTGCGAATGGTCTGCCCGCCAGGTGATTATCCGCGAATTTACATAAGAAGCAGACCCGCCTGTTTCCAGGCGGGCCTTTTCAATTAGTACCGATAAGGCGGCATCCATTCCGGATAGTGTCCGGAGTATCCGTAGTCGCCGGAATATCCGGGACCCATATCACGGCTCGTGTATCTGCCCATGCTGTCCCTTCTCCGCGCGTAAGACCTTCCGGATGCGTCCTTTTCTTCCCATCCGTCCGCGTCTTTCATTGCGTGGTAGGTCGCCGCGCTTTTCAGCGCGTGGTACAGCAGGTCTGCTTTCTCCGCGTCCTGCACGGACATCTCGCCCTGTTCAGCTCCGTACTTCTTGTCCAGTTTGTCCAGTTCCTTGCACATGGCCTCTTCCAGGTTTTCATAATGCTTCATCTGTGTCTCCTCCTTTCCATCAGGCGATCCGATCAATGGTCAGGTTCGCGTTCTGGACGTCAATGACCGTAGCAGGAGCAGTCGTCGGGTCATTTGTAATCCCGCTGACAGCGTCGATGCTCATGCTGAAGCAGCATCCCTTCGGAACCTTGATGATTGCCGTGCTGGTCACGTTGCCGTATTCATCTACGGCAGCAGGCGTATAAATCGCCCGGCTCGTGAGTCTCGGCTCTCCGTTCACAGCGATTGCGATCGCAATCGGGACAACTGCGCCAGCTTCCGCCGGAAGCGCGATGTTGCCATTAAATACAACCTGATAAGTGGCGAAACACTGGCCGTTTGTGATTCCGCGCAGGAGAAAAACCCCGGTACCATCTTCGTGGTATACATACCCGCGATTGCACGGGATAGATGCGTCCAGGATTACAGGCGTGTTGAGGTCAACAGCCTGTACCGGATTCGCAAGATACTCAGCTGCCATCGTACTCACCTCTTACGCGGCCATTCCGCACCCGCAGGTGCTGCCACCGCAGGTGAAGATGGGAGTCCGGCCATACACGGGCGTGGTCGGAACGGGGCAGGAGTTCAGCCGGTTGTACAGCGCGTCAACCTCGTTGCTGAAGCCCTGGGCAATGTACGACCTGGTTTCGATGTCGGAGGCGCGCATGGTCGCCATGTTCAGCTGGCTGCGCAGCTGGTCATTCTCGCGCTTGTAGCCGTCCAGTTCCAG
>Ga0265298_10000515_pt1 | contig 57525 bp, 45 predicted proteins | sample AusTroGonzalo_MG_3_FD_193486 | JGI IMG/M metagenome (GOLD analysis project Ga0265298, IMG submission 193486) | Bovine rumen microbial communities from tropical cattle in Woodstock, Queensland, Australia - Gonzalo_01 | ecosystem: Host-associated > Mammals > Digestive system > Stomach > Rumen ... | reverse complement strand
GAAACCGAACAATGTTCCGCTACCGAAGAGTTCACGTACAAAAGCAACCACTACCAGGATGGCAGCATAACCCAGACCGTTACCTATACCGTCCAGGAATGATGCCCAGGGACCGTTCTGCATGGCAAATGCCTCCAGACGACCCATAAGGATACAGTTGGTAATGATAAGACCCACATAGACTGAAAGCTGAACGCTTACATCGTATGCAAAGGCCTTGAGAATCTCGCTTACTATAGTAACCAGAGCAGCTACCACCACCAGCTGGATGATGATACGGATACGGTTAGGAATAGTATTGCGCAGAAGTGAAATGATCACGTTAGACATAGCCACGATGACGGTCACTGAAAGGCCCATCACGATGGCAGGTTTGAGCTGAGCCGTTACGGCCAGAGCCGAACATATACCCAAAATCTGAACCAATACAGGGTTGTTGACCCACAACGGCTGTTTGAAAGCCTCACTGTTCTTGTTTGCCATAATCCTATCAGTCGTTAGAGTTTTCATCGCAGCACTCATCGGCACCCTCCTCGCAGCCACCTTCCTTGCAGCACTGCTTGGTCAGGAACGGGATGTATGCTGACAGCACCTTATTAATCATAGTATTCACACCGGTTGATGTGATGGTAGCACCTGTCACACCGTCAACCTCAAACTGTGAGCCCTTGTCGGCCTTGCCGTACTTGACCACCTTGAGGCCAACCTCCTCGCCGTTAACCACCAGCTTGCCGGGAAAACGGTCCTGGAATTTGGTTCCAGCGATTTCACCGCCCAATCCGGGAGTCTCGGATGAGTGTGAGAAATAAACGCCATAGACTGTGTTGCGGTCCTCATTCAGGGCAATGTAACCCCAGATGGTACCCCACAGACCAAGTCCGTTCATGGGGATGACAAACTTGCGCTCGCCGTTAACCTCGGCAACAAAGATGTGGAGGTTACCCTTGTCGAACTCACTCTTATAAGAGGTATTGAAATCACCCTCATACTCTTCCATCTTGCCGTTGGGCTGCATCAGGGCGTCGGCCTTGATAACCTCGGCGTATGTACCGGCCACATCGGGCAGGTCACGCAGATTCAGGGCAGAGAGTATCTGCTGCTTGGTATCGTTGATTACATTAGCGGTCTGACGCTCCTTGAGAGTCTGTGATACAAACACCAGGAGGAATGCCACTATGATAACCATTACGGCAGCATAGACGATAGTATATACGTTACTGTTGGTGTTGAGTCCCTTCTTGGCAGGAGCGGCAGCCTCTGCGCCGGCCTCAACAATCTCCTCGAACTCACTCTGAGGTGCCTGACACATGGGGCACTTCTCAGGAGCCTTGTCTCCTTCGTGGACATAGCCACAAACCTTACATCTGAATTTTTTCGTAGCCATAATCCTTATTTGTTAATCATTCTTTTAGCACGTTTGTTCACGTTACGCTGTACTACACAGTAGTCAATGAGCGGAGCGAAGCAGTTCATGAGCAGGATGGCAAGCATCATACCTTCGGGATAACCGGGGTTCATGACGCGGATTGTGATAGCCATCATACCGATGAGAAGACCATAGATCCACTTACCAACCTCTGTACGGGCTGATGTAACAGGATCAGTTGCCATGAATACGGCACCGAAGCAGAAACCGCCCAGGCAGATATGCTCGTACCAGGGCATCTGAGCCATTGCGTTGTCGGGACCCCACTGGTTATAAACGAGAGCCATAAGGATACCACCTACGAATACTGAAAGCATTGTCTTCCAGCTGGCGATTCCGGTATAGAGCAGAAGCAGGGCGCCCAGGGCGATTGCAATCACGCTGGTCTCACCTACCGAGCCGGGGATGAAGCCCCAAACCATATTCATATCAAATGCGGGAGCGGCAGCGGTTGTAGCGGCAGTACCCAGAGCGGTAGCGGCTGTCATACCGTCAATATCGGCACCCAGACCGCAGATTGCGTGGTCAACCACCCAAACGGTCTCACCGGTAATTACCGATGGATAGGCAAAGAATATGAATGCGCGGGTAATCAGGGCAACGTTCAGGAAGTTCATACCGGTACCGCCGAATATCTCCTTGGCAAAGATTACCGAGAAGGCAACGGCTACGGCAAGAATCCACAGCGGTGTGGTTGCGGGGATAATCAGGGGAATGATGAAACCTGATACCAGGTAACCCTCCTGAATCTCCTCGTGCTTCCACTGAGCCACGATGAACTCGATTGTAAGACCTACTACGTATGAAACGATCAGTCTGGGCAGAACGGCCAGGAAGCCGAACCAGAACTTATTCCAGAATGTAGCCTGCTGGAGCAGACCGGCCAGAGCAAAATGCTGATAGCCTACATTGTACATACCGAACAGCAGTGCGGGAACCAGGGCAATAACAACCATGATCATCATACGCTTGCTGTCGAATGAGTCGTGGATGTTCACACCGTTCTTGGCAGTGTCGTTGGGAACATAAAGGAAGGTCTCGAAACCTTCAAAAACCGAGCGGAAAGCGTGCAGTTTGCCACCCTCCTCAAAATTCGGTTTAATCTTGTCTATGTAATTTCTTAAACTCATGACTTCCTTGGGGTTTAGGCCATTTCGGCACGCAGGTTATTCAAGCCCTCACGTACTATACGCTGAAGCTCAAGTTTAGATGAATCTACAAACTCGCACAGTGCAAAATCCTCGGGGGCGACTTCGTAGATACCGTATGCCTCCATCTTGTCGATATTGCCTGTTATTATAGCCTTGATAAGGTACTCGGGATAGATATCCATGGGGAACACCTTATCGTACTCGTTTGACATGATCATGTGGCGCTCGCCGCCTTTGATGCGTGCATCTATGCTGAACTGTTTCTTGCATGCAAGCCAGCTGAAGAATGTGCGGCTTACGCTGTACTGCTTGAAACGGGGAGCTATCCAGCCCATGAACTCGTTTACATCATCACCCTCGGGGATAACGGTCACCATGTTGGCGAATGCACCCAGATAATCGTCCTTGGTGCACTTTACACCGGTCAGCACGTTACCGTTGATTATACGGATGTGTTCGGTCCTGTTAAGACGGCCGTCAACGATTGATGATATCTTGGCACCTGCAATGACCTTGAGGTACTGGGGATTGACAATCTCCTCACCTGCCACTGCAATGACGCGTGTCATATCCACAACGCCTTTGTTGAACAGACGGCCGATGAATATGACTGCCTCGGGATCGATTGTCCAAACCACCTCACCCTTGTTGACGGGCTTGATGTGGTTGATCTGTACACCTACGTTGCCTGCAGGATGTGCACCCTTGAATGCATACAGGTCAACATTTTTGGCGTCGGTAAGTGTCTCAGCTGTCTGGCTGGCGCTGATGCTCAGTGTTGTGGGAGCTATCTTGGCGATTGCGCTCAGACCTGTGCGGAAGTCCACCTCGTTGCCCTGGAGTACGAACTCAAAGTCAGGAGCAAGCGGTTTTGAATCAAAAGACGACACGAATATGCCGCGGGGAGCATCGGCGGGGTTAGCGATCACGTCGTATGGACGCTGACGGAAGAATGAAAAAAGACCTGACTCCAAGAGAGTGGCCTTTACCTCCTCACCTGAGAGCGACTGTACGCTCTTGGTGCCGAACTCTACATAGGTCTGCTTTGCATCTGGCTTGACCACAATGCTCATGACCTTGCGGCGTGCGCCACGGTTCACTGCCACGACCTCACCGCTCACCGGCGAAACGAATTTCACCTCAGGGTGGTTCTTGTCAATGAACAGAGCCTCACCGGCCTTGACGGTCTGCTGTTCCTTGACGACCGGCTTGGGAGTGACTCCGGTAAAGTCATCGGGGCATAACGCGTATGACTCCGCAAGACCAACCTCTGCCAACTCCTTGACTGGAGCGCCCAGCAACTTGATGTCCAGACCTTTTCGTAAACGAATGATTTCTGCCATTTTGTTGTTAGTTGAATATATAGTTTAATATTATTCAAATTTTCGGGCGCAAAATTACTAATAAAACAAGTAAGTTAAGACTTAATAAATCAAAAAAGCAAAGGCAGTTATCAACAACACGGATATTCTGCCATTTCATCGGCAAATACACGGAAAATCAAAAATAATTGTTAAAAAAGCCTATAAAAAATTTTGAAAATTGTGGAAAACTTTCGTGACGATACCGATTTTGATAGAATTTTATACTATATTTTTGCGACAGATGAAGACGGGAAAAGTCTTACATATTATCCTGGTGGCCCTGATTGCGATATTCATGACCGGCCATTTCCTGCTGAACAACAAGAAGATCCAGCAGAAGGCGGCATCACACGTGGTCAAGATAGCACAGTCAGCGCTGGGAACCGACGTCAGTGCCGGCAGCGTGCAGTTCAACTACCCGTTCGGCATCGCCATTGACGACATGACCGTCTATGACCTCAACAAAGACACACTGGCACACGCCGCATCGGTCTCAATGAGGCTTAAGCCGCTCCAGCTGCTCAAGAAAAAAGTAAGTATCACAAGCATAAGGCTCAATTCCCCGAGCATCCGCCTGAGCAAAGACAGCATCGGAGCGGAACCCAACTATGAGTTCATCACTTCACTGTTCGGCGGCGATGGTTCCAACCCCATGACATTCAGGGCTAATTCCGTTCTTGTCAGGAACGGCTCCCTAACCTATGACGTCAAATCGGCCGAGCAGACTGACAGTGTCTTCAATCCTAACCACATTGGGGTGAACGGGCTTACCGCAAACCTGTCGCTCAAGTCAATTAGTCAGGATTCCATAGCATTCATCATAAGGAAATTCACCTTTGCCGAGCAATCGGGATTCAAGCTTTCAAAGGCCAAGGGTGCCGTAACGGTGGGCAAGGACTTCACACACATAAACGGTCTGCAGCTCTCCACTCCGTGCAGCAACTTTGAGATTGATGACCTGATGGCAATGGCCGGACTCAACAGCAAAATTGACGGAATTCCTGATTTCACCGCAAATCTCAAGGCTTCAGTTACTGGAAGTGACTTCAAGGCTCTCCTGCCCCAGACAGCCGGCATGACAGACTGCATAGACATTGATTTGGATTGTTCAAGTCTGAACAAATCTCTTAAACTGAATAAGTTGAGTGCACATGACCGCAGTTCGGCAATCAACCTGAACGGTTCCGGCACCATATTTACAGGGACAAGTCCTCTCGTCAAAGGATGCCAGGGTCTTAAGGCAAACGTATCGTTCGGCAAGAACCTGCCCCAATGGATTGATGACCAGCTGAGCGGATTCGGAATCACTGTTCCCAAACAGTGCCGGGATCTTGGCGACGGTTCTCTCAAGCTTTCCATGAACAGTTCATCCGGCAAACTTGATTCCGATTTGTTACTGACCTGTCAGGCCGGCGAGGCCACAGGCCGTATCACAGGTTCCGGCGGAGTCTATCAGGCAACTCTTGAAGGCAAGGACATTATGTTAGGTACAATCGTCGACAGCGATGATCTGGGATCATGCAGTCTTACCGCCAATGCCGATATCACAAAAGAAGGTGATGGTTACTCAGGCACGCTCAATAGTAACATAAGTACGTTCCAGTACAAAGGATATGACTACCATAACATAGCATTGAACGGAACCCTATCCCCCGACAAGATTTTATCCGACCTGAGTTTCGCTGACAGGAACGGACAAATCAGACTGGATGCAGATATAAAGACAAAAGGTACTCCTGCATATGAAATCAGCCTGGATGCAGACAATGTGAACCTGGCTGCATACCATATAGCAGGTCAGGACAGCATGGCCATTTCGGGCGGCATCAAAGCCAAACTGGAAGGAAAAGACCTGGACAACCTGACCGGCAAGCTCACATTGGACAACCTCATTTACGCAGACACGCAGGGAGACTGGAAACTGGATAACCTCACTGCCAGTCTGGGCAAAATGAACGAGAACAACAGGGTTATATCAATCTACGGTGATTTCCTGACAGTATCAATGGTAGGCGACTATAACATCACATCAATCCCCTACTCACTCGCCAGAGCCACCGGAGACATACTTCCCACCATAGGGAAGCTGGTATCTGACAAGCTGAACGCCACTGCGTCCACGCGTCCCAACAAATTTGTTTTAGATGCCAATATTGACAATACCGATCTGTTGGAGCATGTATTCCACCTGCCCGTAAGCATAAATGAATCGGCCAGGATCAACCTCTCATTCAATGACGTTGACAGCATATACAATGCCCGGATAGTCGTACCGGAAATCAACATAGCACAAGAGGGAATTTCAGAGTTCCTGCTGGTGTTCAACTCCGCCGAAGGTACCGGCAGGTCTGAAATCTCCGGACGCTACGGCACACAGGAAAAGGGTTTCACCGATATCAATGCCTCGCTCATGGCGTTTGAGGATATAGTAAGAGGTAAATACGACTGGCAGAACGATGCCGGTGACATATCGGGCAAGGCCAAGACTCTGTCCCAGTTCTTCAGGTATGACAAGAAGCAGGGACTCAAGTCAATGACACTCATAGACTCCACAAACATCATTATAAATGGAGTTCCATGGCACATTGCCATAACTGACATCCGCACTGACATGGGCAAGGTCACCGTAACCGCACTAAAGGCCCGTAATGACAACCAGTATCTGTCACTGGACGGCATTATTTCATCTGACTCTACCGATGTGCTTAAGATGTCCCTTCACAACATTGACCTGTACCGCACGCTTTCACTCCTCCATATCAATTCCATCCAACTGGGTGGAACTGCATCAGGTAACCTGTCAGTGGCAGGTATTACCGGCAGTCCGTCGTTCCATGGCTCCTTCTCGGTGGATAACTTCATGTTCCTTGACTCATATCACGGGCACTTGGAAGCCACATGCTATTGGGATGAACTGTTGAAACGGGTAATGTTGACTGGACACATGTCAGAAAGTGGCATATCCAACACTACTTTGAGCGGATTCTATGTTCCCAAGGACAAAACAATAGACGTCAGAATTGATGCCGGACGTACAGACCTGCATTTCCTGAACAAATGGACCGGCAGCGTTTTCAAGGAAATGAGCGGACGCGCAATAGGCAACCTGCGTATTTTCGGAACCCTACCCCATCTGGATCTGGAAGGCCAGACCATTATAGAAGACGGTAGGTTCGTGCAATCTGCCGTGAACTCCACATTCCTGATAAAAAGAGATACCCTGTGGTTTGAGCCGGGAAGGATGCTTTTCAGAAACGTTCAGTTTTATGACGAGTACGGACATGACGGAGTGATGAACTGCGTCATAAACCACGACCATTTCTCAGACTGGAGAGTGAACATGACAGCCAATGTGTCTGACATGATGGTCTATTACCAGCCGGTAACCGACAAAGGCAATTTCAATGCAAGAGTCTATGCCAACGGTGCCCTTAGACTCCAGTACAACAAGCAACGGGGACTTGGAATAAGCGTAAACGCCAAAACATCACCGGGGACACGGCTTGGGTTCAGGGCTAATTCCGGAACCGTGGCCGACTACACTTTCCTGACCATTGTTGACCGGGGGACAGTCAAGCTGAATGAAGAGTCGCTGAATTACATCATTCCCGAAAAGAGCAAAAAAGGAAACTACAATCTTGACCTGAACATAGAATGTACGGAAGATGCCATAATCGACATGTCGTTGAGTTCACTTACCGGTTACCTGCGGGGTAACGGCAATATTTCGGTCAAGTTAGATCCTACTGACGGACCGTCGCTGAACGGTATCTATAATCTCAGCCACGGACAATGTTCCCTGTCCATTGAGGATCTTATTCGAAAGAACTTCACCTTGATGGAAGGAAGTTACGTAAGGTTCAACGGTGCTCCTCTGGAAACGGAATTAAACATCCAGACCTACCACAATGTCAATTCCGTATCAATATATGACCTTGATCCCAGCGCATCATCGAACAACAATGTGCGTGTACGTTGCCTCATGAACATAACAGGTTACGCATCCAATCCGCAACTGTCGTTCGATATAGACATGCCGTCCGGAACTCCCGAAGAGAAAGCCATCCTGAGCAACGCTATATCTACTGAACAACAGCTAAACACACAGTTCATGTACCTGCTTGCCATTGGCCGTTTCTACACATATGACGTGAACTCAGTTGCCGTCGGCAATACCCCCAGCACCATGGAGTCACTGGTAAATTCTACGGTAAGCGGTCAGATAAACAATCTGCTTGCACAAGTCTTTGACAACGACAACGTATCTATTTCCAGTAATCTGAGTGCCAGCAGTTATCTTTCGAACGATGCTACAAACCTGAGCAACAAGGAGCTTGAAGGAATACTGGAGGCCAGGCTTCTCAATAACCGTCTGCTGGTGAACGGAAACTTCGGCTACAGGGAAAACACCATTAACAACACCTCAAACTTCATTGGTGACTTTGAGGTAAAATATCTTCTCCTGCCCCGTCAGGGAATAAGCATTAAAGGCTACAACAAGACAAATGACAAGTACTTCTCAAAAGCCACCCTTACCACACAAGGCGTAGGATTGGTCTTTGAGAGGGATTTCTGATTCAATAAGCAATCTCTGTAAACAGCCAATCCGGAACTATTGTTCCACAAACTGCTTGGCCTTGGTAATGGTATCTATTGTTGCCGTCTCATCCTTACCAAGCGTGTAATAGATCTTGATGAATGCCGCATCCTTGAGGAAATCCACATGCCCTACCTCAACATTATCCACCTTGATGCCGATACGCTTCTCCAGGTCGGCAATAAGCTCTTCCCTGCGCTCGGGAACTATCAGTTCAATACGGTCATAGAGAACCAGTTTGGTTGACGTATGCTTGAGCATACGGCCGCTCTCCAGCACCCAGATAAGCAGTATCACAAGAATATTTGAGACCACAGTCACCGCCAGGCTACCTACTGCCAGTTCATAATGAGGATGATCGGTAACGTTGCCCACAACCTTATATATTGTGGCCAGACCGTTCATTGCAGCCAGGGCTATTATAACGAACAGATAGGTCATCTCACGGATAGGCACTGTCTCCGTACGGTATCTTATCACACCGAATATGGCGAACAGTCCAAGTGTCAGGCCCACTCCTATCTCAACATTACCCATTATGTACAGGAGCATAAGCATGGCTGTAGAGAAAACCATGAAAGTGAAGTAGTAGTCCCTGCGACGGCTCTTCCTGTAATAGAAGAACTGCACCAATATCCAACAGACCACCAGATTCAACAGGAACCTTATGGCCAGTTCCGTCATACTCTGCGTGGTAGTCATCATTGCATCGGTTATACTCTGGACATCGAATATGTCCTCATCGGCGATGTTGTAGTCGCCCAGTTCCTGCATTGAAATCATTTTGCGGTTATGTTTTGGTTTATAATCTTCTCTATCTTGCGTACCTTAAGCCTGAACCTGCCGGGCCTGGCATCAGGCTCGGTAAGAGTAACGGCTATGCAGTATTTGCTCACTCTCACAGGTTTTACACGGTGAGCCATAAATATCTCCTTCATCTGGCTTGACGCCCTTCCATCCTGCTTAAGCTCTATTATGACGGCATTCTTGAGCGTTGCCGATATTCCGGTCCTTGCATTCCTGAAAACCAGGCTCGTGTCAATTGTAAGCCTCTCAGTCATGGAAGGATTGACAAGTGTTATCCTGTTGAACTGAGTCTCCAGTACAGGTGACAACTGGTCCTTGGTGAAAGCCGAATGGCGTGCCAGGTATTCATTCGCATCGGAATCCGCCCTGAAATCAGTGAATTCATCTACGGGAATCCCGGTACGTTTCTTATTGGTGCGTCCTTTGTTGTTCTTACGTTTTATCTCAAGGAATGCCAGTCCCGATGACAGATATGTCCTGGTCCTGACCTTCTGTCGAACCAGCTTTCCGTTGCGGTGATCCTGAAACATTTTCAGGTCATCGGTATCAAAATACATGGAATCATAAGGATTGACCCTGTTACCATCTGTCACGAGTACCCTGTACCCCGCATATTCTGCATCATGCAGTATCTCCAGCAACGTAGCCTCGTCAGTAACATACTTGGAATCGACGCGGTTCATCAGCTTGACGGAGTCCATCTCCTCAAGTGTGACCGGCCGGAATGATGCCAGAGCCTCAACAAACGATATGCGAGCGTTGTCAGGCATCCTGGGTTATATATTCAAACACTTTCATTGATTTGAGCTTTCCTTTGGCATCATAGGTATATTGTGTCTTCTTCTTGCCAAATTCATTATACTCAAACTTCTTGTAATTGTCCAGATTATTGTGCTCGTCATAGACCATCTCGGTAATGACCTTCCCATTCTGGTCATACTCATAACGTTTGCGCCATTTCTGGCCACTCACACCATATTCTATCTCCTCTATTTTCTTTCCGTCAGGGTTATATGTTGTGACGTGATCCAGTATTTTCTTGTTGGTACGTACATCCGTGTTCCACTCCTTGACCACCAGATTCTTCTTGTTTATCTTCTGGGTTTCATCCTGGGATACAGCCATGACAGGAATCAGCATCAGGGCAAAAAGGGAAATGACAAATCTTCTCATATTTGGGAATTTTACAATAGTTAGTATATAGTAATTAGTCCTGTTTATGACATTGGTTAAATCCGAAAACGGTACAATCCTCTATTTCAGGACTGTACCGTCTTATCCGGAATCAATATGAACGGGCAAACAGCACGCGGCGTGCAGCGGGCTTGCCGCTATATACATCTGTGCCCGGCTCCTCCTTCATTCCGAAAGGCAGGCAGCGGATGGTAGCCTTAGTCTCCTCCTTAATCTTGGCCTCGGTCTCGGCAGTGCCGTCCCAGTGTGCCAGCACAAAGTATCCGTCCTCTATCTTCTGCTTGAACTCGTCATAGCTGTTAACCTCAACCATACGTGCATCACGCCAAGCCTTGGCTTTCTCAAAGATTGCAGTCTGCATCTCATCAAGCAGGTTGGGGATAAGGTTCTCCAGTCCCTCAAACGGAACTGTCTCCTTCTCCAGAGTGTCACGGCGCATAATCTCACATGTGCCGGCCTCAAGGTCACGCATACCCATTGCCACGCGTACAGGCACGCCCTTTACCTCATAATCGGCAAACTTGAATCCGGGACGCTTGTTATCGGCATCATCATACTTCACGCTGATGCCCTTCTTGCGGAGAGCCTCGACCAGAGTGTTGACCTTGGCGGTGATCTGTGCCAGATCCTCTTCATTCTTATAGATAGGAACAATGACAACCTGTATGGGAGCAAGTTTGGGAGGCAGGACAAGACCGTTGTCATCGGAGTGAGCCATAATCAGGGCACCCATCAGACGTGTTGATACGCCCCATGATGTAGCCCATACATACTCCAGCTTATTCTCCTTGTTGATGAACTGTACATCGAATGCCTTGGCAAAGTTCTGACCCAGGAAGTGTGATGTACCGCACTGCAGTGCCTTACCGTCTTGAGTCATGGACTCGATGGTATAGGTATCAAGGGCACCGGCAAAACGCTCGGTCTCGGACTTGACGCCACGGACTACCGGAACAGCCATGTAACCCTCAACAAAGTCTGCATAGACCTGCTGCATGCGTCGAGCCTCCTGCTCTGCCTCCTCACGGGTGGCGTGTGCGGTATGACCCTCCTGCCAAAGGAACTCGGCGGTACGCAGGAACAGACGCGGACGCATCTCCCAGCGCATTACGTTAGCCCACTGGTTGCACAGTATAGGCAGGTCACGGTATGACTTGATCCAGTTCTTATATGTAGCCCAGATGATGGTCTCTGATGTAGGACGTACTATGAGTTCCTCCTCCAGCTTGGCTGCCGGATCCACAATGACACCGCTGCCGTCCTCAGCGTTCTTAAGACGGTAGTGAGTCACTACGGCGCACTCCTTGGCAAAGCCCTCCACGTGCTCTGCCTCGCGGCTCAGATATGACTTTGGTATAAGCAGCGGAAAGTATGCGTTAACGTGACCGGTCTCCTTGAACTTGTCATCAAGGGTGCGCTGTATCTTTTCCCAGATTGCATAACCGTAAGGCTTAATGACCATGCAGCCGCGTACAGGTGCCTGTTCTGCAAGGTCAGCCTTAACTACCAGTTCATTATACCACTGCGAGTAGTTCTCGCTCCTTTTGGTAAGGTCTTTCAGTTCTTTTGCCATATCCTAAGATTTTTCGGAGTGCAAAGGTACACAAAAGGGACGGTTCTTTCTGTGTAATTATGAAAAACTTCCAAAGTTTCCCAGACAATTGTACAACGTGCACAGAAAGAACCGTCCCTTTTGTGTATCGTGTTATGATTCTGTTATGCCCTTTCAATAGCATATAACTCCTTTTTTCCATTAAATTTGCAGAAAACAATAGTTTGGACCAATATGGATAAAAGACAGCAACTGCTTAATGAGTGTCATGAGGCGTTCAGCGCTACTGAGAGCGCCAGGATTCTTACCCTGTACCGCAGCCGTGACAACAGGCTTTCATTTGATGAACGGCTCTCCATCACCAAAGAGATTGAGAAGGTATTCTACCCCGTTTTCATTGAATTGCGCAACATCAACCCATCACTTACCGATTGGGACCTGTTGCTGAGTGTGCTTTCATATGAAGGTTTTTCAGTATCAGTAATTGCCGAATGCTTCTCTGTTTCAAATGATGCAGTCCGCATGCGCAAGAGCCGCCTGCGTGAAAAACTGCCCCTGGAGTGGTTCTCGCTCATATTCCATACTGTAACAAAAATGTATCAGGAGCAATGTCACGATTGTGTTACGGAAAATGTTTCGGCCCCTGAAGATGCCGCCATACCTTTGGCATCAGAAAACCAAAACGAAACCGTTATGGAACAAAACAATCAAATCAAAATGACATTTGGCAAGGCCATCATAAATGGTCTTCGCGGATCTGTAAGATTCAGAGGACGAGCTTCGCGATCTGAGTTCTGGTACTACACTCTGTTCTGCTTAATAATGCAGATAGCAGTTTTCTCTCTTGCCTTGTTGCTTACATCCGGCAACAGCTTCATTCCTTATCAATATGACCATATCGTAATGAGGACTTGGATAGTCATTGCCGCATTGCTGGCTTTATCCCACTCGGCTGCTGCAGTCAGACGAATTCAGGACACTGACCGTAACGGCTGGCTGTGGGTTGCATCCTATCTTGTACCCTGGATTGTGTTCATTGTCATGTTTGTATGGAGAAGTGAATACAACGTCTATTTAAGGAACCTGGAGCAGGCACAGATGCCGGACAGGTTCGTAATGAACTGGGCTAACGCCATGTACGTGATTGATATTCTCATACTGGTTGCCACAATCACCATAAACACAATATGGTATTGCCGCAAAGGAACCGAAGGTCCCAACAACTACGGCCCCGACCCCTTGTATAAATCAACCAACTCCTAATCCAGAACAGGTTATGAAAAAGACATTTCTCTCCTTTCTGGTCATAATGGCCGGTATAAGCCCTGCCCTGTCTCAAGAAGCCCAGGAGAAAGACATTGCTCTTGACGAGGTTCAGATTGAAGCTCTTTCCAATAGGAGTATTATAAACAAAGCAATAGGCAATCTACATAAGAGAACCAAAGAGTCCATCTCGCTCTGCAACGGCCAGCTCACCCAGATAATGGAAGCTGACGGCAACGTAGTACAGCTGAGCCGCGAATACGGCTATTACATCTCAAGCAGCTACTATGAAAAGATGCGCAACAAGTTTGATGGCTTCTGGCACAGTAATTTCGTTCCGGTTTATAATGCACGCAGTCTCAGATATACTTTGGATGGCAAGACTGTCCTGCCCGCAAGCTACTCATATCCCGAGGAAACATATCCGTGGAGCAACCATTATGATGCCAGAGCAAAATACATGTTTGAAATCTTAAGGGCCATATATCTTTATGGACCTGTTTATAGCCGCAACTACTCCGATTATGTTTTCAAATGCATCGGCACAACCGATGATTCATATCTGTTCCATTTTGAACCATCAGACAGGTATCCCCAAAAGAATCCGCTTTATGCCAAGGGACAGATAGAGATTGATGCCGCTTCTTTTAAGCTGAAATCTATCAGGATTGACAACATGGGACTGCTTTATGCAGGCCGTTACTCCGATACGGAAACAGCGCTGAAAAGATATCCCGATTATCACGATGAAAAGATCCTCAAGGATTGCATTGACAGTTATTTCAATGTAAATGAGGATGGAAAAATAGATTACGCGCTGATTCACATCCTATGGAGTCCCGATAGCACCCAGTATTATCAGGGCGGACGCGGAAAGCAGCCCAGGGCAAATGTAGCCGGAACTAATTTCATTGTTACTGAATGCTGGAAATCCGAGCCCCCCATTGTCCCTGACAAGTTGCCGGGCCAAGAGAAAGCAGTTGAGTTGACAGATAAGGAGTTTAAGAAGTTGATTGCTATTTTTAAGGGGATAGGCCGAAACCCGGACGGTAACTCATACAACCCGGAAGCCATTGACAAAATAGATTGGGCGCTTGATGTATCTGACGCAGAACGCCAGTTGAGCCAAAAGATGCCTATCCTTGAACAGTACAAGCTGCAAAGCAAAGACTATTCCATAAGTGAAGAAGAGATGATAGTTAACAAGGAACTTGAAGAAGCTGATAATTCTCCACAGAAGAAAGAGGCCCAACGTGTAGTACACGAATTAATTAGGAACAATTTCTTCAAAGACCCTCTAAGGTAAAATAAAGGGCGGCCCCGATAACAGAGCCGCCTTTTTTTGTTCATCACCATTCCTTACTTGAACAGCAACTGAGCAAAGGTGTTCAGGTACAGACGCCAGTTGGCCCAAACGTGACCGCCGTCTGACTTGTAGAATGTGTGCTCCAATCCGCAGTCAGTCATTGTCTTGTCCAGCGTAACTGATGTGTCCCACAGGAAATCGCTTGTACCGCAGGCCAGGAAATAGAGCTTTACGCCTGCCTTCTTGAGCGCGGTAATCTGCTCCGGGGTTGAATTGCCGGCGGCAGACAGCGGGCAGATCCAGTCAAACATGGCGGGATAAAGGTTTGTGGCGGTAATGGTATGTCCTCCACCCATTGAAAGACCTGCTATGGCACGGGATTCCGGTTTAGCTATTACACGGAAGTTCTTCTCTATGAAGGGCACTATTTCAGTGCAGAGACTCTTTACGTATGCATCGGCCATAGCGGGATCACGGCGGTCAATCTGCTTCTCCGGCAGACCCAATGTCTGTGCTGCCTGTTGGCCGGGATTGCCGTTGGGCATCACTACAATCATAGGCTGAGCCAGTCCCTTCTCTATAAGGTTGTCCAGTATCTGGGCAGTACGTCCCATAGATGTCCATGCCTCCTCATCGCCACCGGCTCCGTGAAGCAGGTAAAGCACTGGATATTTCTTGCCGCTGGTCTCATATCCATAAGGAGTATAGACAGTGACGCGGCGGTTTATGCCCAGTATCTTGCTGTCATACCAGCGGTATGTAACGGTTCCGCGCTGACCAGCCTCAAAATAGTTCTCGGTGCGCTCACCTGGAACCATCAGCATGTTAAGGTATCGCGTACCGTCACGCTGTACCATATAGTTCTGGGGGTCATTCACTGATACGCCGTCCACTACAAAGTTGTAGGTGTAGATTTCCGGTGATGGGGTGTCGATTGTAATCTCCCAAATACCGTTCTGACCTTTACGCATGGGTACGCTGCCGTTCTCCATCCAGTTACCCTGGAGATTCACCACTGTCGCATAATTCGCATTCAGACGGAAAGTCACCTTGTCACCGTTGATTTCGGGTGAAACCACCTGCTGACGACCTCTTGAGAAATTGTTCAGTTCCTGAGCCAGGGCAGGAACACACAATACAATCAGCAAAGAGACTGCTGTAAGAATTCTTTTCATACAATAAATTTTTAAGGTTAGTATTTCTTTGTTTTTTCTTCCAAAGGATGTTGATAACTATGCAAATTTACGTTTTTTTCAATAAACGCAAAGAGAAACCGCAGATACAATCAATAAAACTGCTATATTTGAGAATTCAGTCATGTTATCATTTAACATTACGGGCTGCAGCCGCATAGTTATAGTGTACATTGACTGACAATAACCTGCTTTACATCCGCGTTATTACTCTGTTATGAGGATTATAGACCTATTCAGAATATGCATTCTTACGGTACTGACGGTTGTTCCGCTGCGGGCAGGCGCCCAGTGGTTTGGCAGTGCATCGGACCGTATCAACACCCTCAGGACAATTTCATGCGGTGAATGGGAACGCGCACCTTTGATTACTATCGGAACAGATGAGACCATAGAGTTCTCCTTTGACGAGATGTCACATGAATACCACCGTTTTACATATCTTATTACGCATTGTGATGCCCAGTGGAAATCATCTGACCTTATAGAGTCAGAATACATGGACGGTTTCAATGATCTGCCCATAGATGAGTGGGAGAACTCCATGAATACCACATTTGACTACACACATTACACTTTGACTTTGCCAAATGATGATGTAAAGCTCAAGCTTTCAGGCAACTACCGTATCTCTATCCGTGAAGACGGCAGGGAGGTGGCATGGTTCAGGTTCCTGGTGGCAGAAGGTATGCACAACCTGTCTGCAACTGTAAGCGGCAACACGGACATAGATACGCACGATGCACATCAACAGTTGGACATGACAGTCAGTCAGAATGGTTTGACTGTGAGAGACCCAGACAGGGAGATATACACTGTAATCATGCAGAACCGCCGTTTTGACAATGCTGTCATCAATCCGCATCCCACATATGATTCGGGCGGAAAACTTACCTATGAGCATTGCCGTGAACTTATTTTCCCGGCCGGCAACGAGTTCCGCCGTTTTGAGGTGGTCAACATGTATGACTATTTCAGGAACGTGGACAGGGTGAGTTTCCATGACCCGTATTACCATGTGTCCCTGATGGAAGAAACGCGCCGTCACGCCTACAAATTCGACTATGACCATAACGGCCGCTATCTGATACGCTACAATCAGGCCGCCGACAGCGATACGGAGGCCGATTATATGTTCGTGCATTTCAGCCTTACAAGTGAACCTTTAAGTGATGGTCACTTGTATGTTTCAGGCCAATTCACCGGCGGAACACCGGCCAGGAAATACCTGATGGAGTACAACAGCCTTACCGGTAAGTATGAGGCCATAGTCCTGCTTAAGCAGGGTGCGTATGATTATCAGTATCTTTGGGTTCCGGACGGAGAAACTACAGGTCAGACAAAACCCACTGAAGGTGACTGGTATGAAACCAGGAATGAATATCTTATTCTTCTTTACTATCGTCAGCGCGGTTCACGCTATGACCGCCTTGTCAGCACACTCACTCTGGAACAAAAATAAAAACACTTACAGATGACCAAAAAGGAAGAGCTGGAACAGAACCCTGCGTTGCAGGATGAACTGCGCCGTATGATGAGCGGAGGACATTATGATGCCCATACGCCCGAGATGCGTGCATGGCGCGATGAAGTCAAGAAACTGTTGCGCAGATTGAACATAACAGAGTATCATGAGGATACCATGGCTGCAATAACACGTGAACTGTTGCCCAATTGCGCTCCGGATATTTTTGTGGAGCCTCCGTTCCATTGTGACTACGGCAATCTGATTCATGCGGGGGAGGGCGTGTTCATTAACTTCGGGTGCACCATACTTGACGGCGGAGGTGTCTATATAGGAAAAGGCACCCTTATAGCTCCCGGAGTACATATCTATACCGCTGAGCATCCTGTCAACGCCGATGAACGTGACGTGTGGGAGAACTGCCGTCCCGTACACATAGGGGAGCGCTGCTGGATAGGCGGCCACTCCACCATTTGCCCAGGTGTTACCATAGGTGACCGCACCGTGATAGGCGCCGGCAGCGTAGTAATCCGTGACATCCCGTCAGACTGCGTGGCTGCGGGCAATCCCTGTCGCGTGGTCAAACGGATCAAACAGTGATGAGAAGGGATAGCACCCCTTTTCGTGCCCTTTTTTCATGTTTTTTATGTAGGTTTGCACCCGGAAAAGTGTAACTGCTGATACAGTGTGAGTGTGATGTCTTTAAAAAGTGACTGTAACATTATAAGACGCATTATTGTCCTGCCAGTTCTTCTGATGGCCGTATTCCTGACTTATGCACAGGATGATGAAATGCCAGGGTTCACCGTTTATGTTCTGGAGGATACCGTATATCAGGGCGACAGTGTTCATGTGGTATATTCCATTGAAGTCAGTAAAACCATGGCTTTTTCATATTCATCGGATGATGCCCGTATGGAAGGCGGTGAACTGAAAGGCGTTTTAGGATACCATTCAACAGATTCCGGAAAGACTTGGAACAGAGTGTTCAATGCCACTTTTATTGTTAAAGGATGCGGTGAACTGGCCATCCTGCCTATGAAAATCATGTTGAATGATAAACCTGTCTATTCCGATACTGTTTGGATAAACGTACTGCCTGACCCGGTATATGGGAACGAGTGGACTCAAGCACGGGATTTTTTGTCACAGCAGGGGCTCAAGTCCAGGAACCTGACATTCAAGTATGGAACGGAGACTATTAAGGCTTTTTCTGATAATGAGGAAAAATCATTTGTCATAGTTGCATCAAGCCCGTATGACCAATATCTGTCAAATCCCATATTGGCTTACGGAATAGGCAACTCCATGTGGAACGGGGTTGATAAACAGCAGGACAACTCCGTTTATCACATAATGGAGCGCTATGATTATCAGCTCAAGGAACTGCGTAAAAGGAATATTGTCTATAAAGGCATTGACATGCGTGGATTTGAGTTGGCTCCAGGCGGGGTGGCACCTTTGCTCGGAGACCTGAATTATGATCAGGCTGCACCATTTAACAACAAGTTTCCCCAGGAAGAGTGGGGCGGCCGTAAGGTTAACTGTATTGCGGGATGCGGTCCCGTGGCGCTGGCGGAGGTATTGAGCTATCATCACTCATCCAGGACATCGGAAGGTTATGCCACATTCTCAACTAATTCAGGGCTGGAATATGCCATAGATCTGGACGATTATCCTTTCAGCTGGGGTGGAAACGATGAGGACAAGGCTGCGCTCATGATGTCATGCGCTGCAACTCTTGGAGCCAGAATGAGTCCTTGGGCTACAAAAACATCCCTGTGTGATTTCAAGTCCGCTCTTCTGGTGTTCTGGGGATATGATCCGCAATGCATCAGGACAGAAAAAGGTGATTATGTCGAAATGCTCACCATGTTATACAAAGAGATAGACGCTTCACGCCCGGTTATTGTGGCCGATGACGAACATATCTTTGTGTGCGACGGATATGACGGAGATTTCCTGCATTTCAACCTTGGATGGAAAGGCTACTGTAACGGATATTACAGAATAATTGTACTGCCTGCATTACCTGAATGGCAGCTTCCTTTCAGTGAAATACTGACCAACATAAAACCCTTGGATTGGGATGATATGGCAGGTGATGTCACGGTTAAGGTGAAAAAAGCCGGACAACTTCGTGAACAGCTGGAGGAAAGCGGCTATGACATAATGAAGATTACCTCATTGAGCGTATCGGGTCCCATTGACGGCGATGACATTCAACTGATCCGGACTATGGCCGGCGCCTCTGTTCAAAGGATTTCTAATGGCCGGATAGGTTCGCTCATGCATCTGGACCTTTCCGGGGCAACCATTAAGGGAGGCAAGCCTTATGCTACAGTCAGGGGAGATGAAATAACCGTTTCCAGGCAAGTCAAGGATGTTGAGGTGGATTCACTGTATGATTATGTGCTGTCCGATGTGAGCGATGAAGAGTGGGTGGCCATTAGGAGTGAGGGCAACGACAAACTGGTTGGAATGAATCTTGAACGGGATATGGCTGGAAATGTGTATGCATTGTGTTATGTGCCGGATGACAACGTGATAGGTATTTACATGTTTAACGATTGCGAGAACCTTGTCACATTGACCTTGCCCAAAAAAGCGGCCAGGGTGAACCGGTTCGCATTCAAGAACTGCCGTTCATTAAAAGATATTGGTAACCTGCCTCAGATAGTGCTTAGGGAAGCATTCTACAACAACCGCTTCCTGGAATATGAATATGAATAATGTTACACAATAGGGACGGTTCTTTCCGTGTACTAGACAATGACTGACTGCGGTCTGGAGCACACATTCTACAAGTCAGACGGCGGTCACGTATGGGCCAACTGGCGCCTCTACCTGAACACATTCGCTCAATTGCTGTTCAAGTAAACAAGCTTAAAAACAAGAACGGTTCCTATGTGCTTATTACACTTCAGGAACCGTTCTTGTTTTTTATCTGTTTCTATACAGCTGACAGACTGTATATCTTATTTCTTAAATATGACAGCCCCACCGATATACAGTTTTCCGTCACCAAGATAAACCTTATTTGAGGTACCTCTTGCAGGATATGTAGTCTTAGTCCATTTCTCTGCTTCAAAAGTATCGGGATTCACTGTTGAATATGTATATACGGTCCTATTATTAGCGTCAACACCTGTCTCAAAAGAATACCAGACATCAACAGGATTCTGCGAAATAACATTCTTGCTTACTGACCAGGTTCCAGACATTTTCATTGCCACAAGTCTGTTTTTTTCAGTCCATACATTGTATGAAGTGTAATTGTTTCCGTCAATGTAATTGTTTCCGTCAAATATCACACGCGTGCAAACATTACCTGCTTCATCATATCCTTCCCATTTACCCTGGAAATCGGATGTCGTCAAATTCTGTTCAAGTCCTTCACGGAACATTACGAAAGGAAAGCCATATTCTCCTCCACCCATAAAATAGTCACCGAAAACCTCTACCGAGAGAATTCCAGGATTTATCTCAATGACCTTGCAGGTTCGTATTCCATCATAATCCAGGGGAGCATCAGTTTTTATAAGATCATTCGTTTCCTGACTATAGTCACTATCCCAGTACTCTGATATATTCATCTTGATTTCCTTGTCGGAATAGGTATATTTTCCTGTATCCTTCAAACGATGAATCCCTTCCCACTGCCAAACATAAGTACCGTCTGCATTGAATGTAACAATAGCATAGTGAGGTGATGCTTCCGGATCACCTGCCCATACACCTGTGAGTGAGGAGTCTCCTCCTGAGATCTGTTTGTCGTCATCAGCTTTGTCACAAGAAACAAAACCTGAAGCTAACAAAGCTGTAAAAGCCAAAAGATAAATTCTCTTCATAACATTATAAATTTGGTTTGTTTGCAAAATTACGCAATAAATTCAAAACATACCTGAAACTATGGTTTTTTCCATAATGCATCCATGCGCTCTTTGATTTTTTCCTCCTGGGCGTTGTTCTGAGGTTCCCAAAAACGGGAATCCTTGATTTCATCGGGCAGGTACTGCTGGTTTACAAAGTTTCCGGCGTAATCATGGGCGTACCGGTAGTTTTCGCCATAGCCCAGGTCTTTCATCAACGAGGTTGGTGCATTCCTCAAGTGCAGGGGCACAGGAAGGTTTCCGGTCTCTCCTACCTTGCTCAAAGCATTGGCTATGCCCATATAAGCCGAGTTGCTCTTGGGGCTGGTAGCCAGATAAACGGTAGCCTCGGCCAACGGGATACGTCCCTCCGGCCAGCCTATCTTCATCACGGCATCAAATGCGGCATTGGCCAACAGAAGAGCATTGGGATTGGCCAGACCTACATCTTCGGCAGCCGATATAACCAAGCGGCGGGCGATGAATGCCGGATCCTCACCTGCCTGTACCATACGGGCCAGCCAGTAAAGCGCGGCATCAGGATCACTGCCTCTGATAGACTTGATGAAAGCCGATATGATATCATAGTGCATCTCGCCGTCCTTGTCGTATGCCAACGGGTTCTGCTGCAGACGCTCATTCACGATTTCATCGGTGATTATCACCTTATCGGAACTGTCCGCCTCTACTACAAGTTCCAGAATGTTGAGCAACTTGCGGGCATCACCGCCTGAAAACCTTAATATTGCGGTTGTCTCACGCAGTTCAATATCACGCTGTTTGAGCAATGTATCGGTCTTTATGGCACGGTCCAGCAGTTTGAGCAGGTCATCCTTTTCCAGTGAATTGAGTACATATACCTGCATACGTGACAGCAACGGGCGTATGACCTCAAATGACGGATTCTCTGTAGTAGCGCCTATGAGAGTTATGTCGCCGCGTTCAACAGCGCCCAGCAGCGAATCCTGCTGTGCCTTGTTGAAACGGTGAATTTCGTCAATGAAAAGTATGGGACTGCCCTTGGTACGGAACAGAGGATTGCTTCGGGCACGGTCTATAACCTCACGTACCTCCTTTACACCGGCTGTAACGGCGCTTAGTGTACTGAACGGCAGTTCCAGTCTGGTAGCCACAATCTGGGCAAGGGTTGTCTTTCCTGTTCCCGGAGGGCCCCACAGTATGAATGACGACAGTCTGCCGGAATCAATCATGCGGCGCAACACTGCACCCGGGCCAACCAGATGCGTCTGCCCCACGTAATCATCCAGAGACCTTGGTCTCATTCTTTCGGCTAACGGCTGCATAGTTTACAAGACACAGATGTAACAGAGTTTGTACAACGAGAATATCCTCAACTTGGGTTTGGAGCCCAACAGGTTCCTTTCCATACTTTTCTGGAAGAAAGCCCAGATAAAACGGAAAACCCACCTCATCCTAAGGCGCCTGACCTTGTTGTAATTGGTAAGCAGCTTTGAGCTGTCTCCTATCTCATCCCTATGGTCAAAAGCATTCTGAACGGCCTGACGGGTCTTGTTGAGATATGAGGCACTGTCATCCAACCCGATATGAGCCAGAGGATTGTCAATATGCAATATGCTGACGCCGTTCGCTTCCAGTTCATGTCCGAACTGCACATCCTCATATCCGTAACGGACATAAGTTTCATCAAACCTTATCTTCATGAACACCTCCCTTTCAATCAGGAAAGAGAACGACGTGAACCTCAGATAAGGATTCTGGCTCCTGAAACCTGCCGAACGCTCATATGATGCATTTTTCTCATACAGATAACGGAGTTCCTGACCTTTCATGGGTATTTCATCAGGATGTGTCAACCCACCGCATACAACCGATGCCTTACCGGATACCTCCATGTATTTCTTAAGGAACTGTTTGTCCTTAACCTCTGCATCACAATCCAGGAACAGCAGTTTTTCATACTTGGACTGGTCTGCCATGAAATTACGGATGGCGGCACGTCCTATGTTATGCGGGAGAGCAAAATAGCGGCAGTTCTCATGAGTCTCGGCCACCAGACGGCTCTTGGCCTGAAGGTCCTTGTCAGTTGAGCAGTCATCGGCCACGATTATCTCGTACGGAATACCCAACGTCAGGCCCTGGAAGTGCAGGTCCTTTATCAACCGGGTACAATCCCAGTTGTAAACCGGAATAAGTATCGATAAAGCTTCCATCTAAAGTAACCGACGTTTTGCAAAAGTAATTATTTTTGTGGTGCAGAAAACAAATAGTGCAATGAATATTGGACAAAAGGCCTCTGACAGGCAAAAAGAGATTTATAAAGTGACGCTGTTGGGAGGCGCGGTCAATGTAGTGCTGCTGGTTTTCAAGTTTGTAGCCGGCATACTGGGGCACAGTGCCGCCATGGTGGCCGATGCCGTACACTCCCTGTCTGATTTCATTACAGACCTGATTGTACTTGTTTTTGTGTATATCAGCGGCAAGCCGCAGGACAAGACGCATGACTACGGGCACGGCAAGTATGAGACCTTAGCACTGGTATTCATTGGATTAGCCTTGCTGGCAGTTGCGATAGGGATATTCACAAACGGCGCACAGAAGATTGTTGCCTGGTATCATGGCGAGCAACTTGCCGCTCCCGGAATCCTGGCGCTCTGGGCCGCGCTCATCTCCATCCTGCTCAAAGAACTGACCTACCGATACACCATACGCAAGGCAAAACAGCTGGATTCATCATCTATGGAAGCCAATGCATGGCATCACCGCAGCGACGCACTGTCATCCATCGGTACTGCCATAGGAATAGGCGGCGCCGTCATTTTAGGCAGACGTTGGACCGTACTTGACCCTATGGCATCACTGGTTGTGGGCGCATTCATTGTAAAGGTATCCTTTGACCTCATAAACAGAGGAATGGGAGAACTGATGGAAAAATCCCTACCTGACGATGTAGAGGACGAGATAATGAGGATAGCCGCATCCGAACCCGACGTAATTGAGCCGCACGATCTTAAGACCCGTCGTATAGGCAACCGCTATGCCATTGAGCTTCACATACTTATGAGCGGAGACATCACCTTGGCCAAGGCTCATGACCATGCTGATTCGATTGAAAACCAGCTGAAAGGAAAGTTCGGTGAGAACACCCATGTGGCCATACACATGGAGCCTGCTGAAACTGAGAATCCTACATAACCTGGCTGCCGTACAGGGCAAAGTCACCGCGGGCCGGATCATTAGGCCAGATTTCCGCCATTTTACCGGTGATTTCAATGCTTGTCTTAAGGTCGGCACTGCATCTTGACGTCAGTCCCAAAGACTTAGCCGTGGCATAGACATGAGTATCAACAGGCACCAGCAGTTGGGCAGGTGTGACACGTGTCCATATCCCAAAATCCACCGGACTACCCTTGCGGACCATCCATCGCAGGAACATATAGAGCCTCTTGTTGGCCGATGTGCTGCCTGGCACCGGAATGCCGTTCACACCGTCAAACTCACGGCACAGGTTCAGCACGCCTTTATCCAGCGGTTCACCCGGGACAAAAAGGTCCTCAAGGCTATCCAGCCTGGAATAGACGTTTGCCAGCCGTTCACACAGCAGACTGAAATCAGACCATTTATAGAAACGGTACAGGCAACAGTCCGTCCCCTGCCCTGTCTCTTTCCACGTTCCTGAAACAATGAAGCGATATGGCCCTCCAGCCAGGTCCATCATATTGTGCAACCTGTCAAGCACGCCCAGAAAAACCTTACGGCTTCCGTATGCCATCCATGCCGATATGAAAGCCGATACCTCAATGTCCATGCGGTCACTGTAACGGTGCGGGAACTGCACGGGATCACCTTCAATAAAGCCCGCACATTCACACCGGTTTGCGGCATTTACCAGTTCTTGTATAATCTCTTGTGTCATATAGTACGTCAAAATTAATAATATAACCGCAAAAAGAGGTAACTTTGCACTCTCAAAATAAAAAAGGAAACATGGTAGAGAATACTGCAACTGAAAACAGCGAGAAAAAAAGTCTGAACTTCATTGAGGAGATGGTTGAAAAAGACCTTGCCCAGGGCAAGAACGGAGGCCGCGTGCAGACACGTTTCCCGCCGGAACCAAACGGTTATCTTCACATAGGTCACGCCAAGGCAATCTGCCTTGATTTTGGTATGGCCCAGAAGCACGGCGGCATCTGCAACCTGCGTTTTGACGACACCAACCCCACCAAGGAGGATACCGAGTACGTTGATGCAATCAAGGAGGACATAGAGTGGCTGGGATTCCACTGGGCCAACGAGTTCTACGCATCGGACTATTTCCAGCAGTTGTGGGATTTTGCAGTAGAGCTTATCAAGGAAGGTAAGGCATATATTGACGAGCAGGATCAGGAAACCATCCTCTCACAGAAGGGTACTCCCACCCAGCCCGGTATAAACAGCCCCTACCGCGACCGCCCCGTCCAGGAGAACCTGGACCTGTTCTACAAGATGAACAGCGGTGAGCTTGAGGAGGGCTCTATGGTACTGCGTGCCAAGATTGACATGGCACACAACAACATGCTGTTCCGTGATCCCATCATATACCGCATAGTCAAGACTCCACACCACCGCACGGGCACCAAGTGGAAGGCATACCCCATGTATGATTTCGCACACGGTCAGAGTGACTTCTTTGAGGGTGTGACCCATTCTCTCTGCACGTTGGAGTTCGTGCCTCACCGTCCGCTCTATGACCTGTTCATAGACTGGCTCAAGAAGGGACAGGACCTTGATGACAACCGTCCGCGTCAGACCGAGTTCAACAAGCTCAACCTGAACTATACCCTTCTTAGCAAGCGTAACCTGCTGGCACTGGTACAGAACGGCATGGTATCAGGATGGGATGACCCGCGTATGCCCACCATCTGCGGTTACCGCCGCCGCGGCTACACTCCGGAATCCATCCGCATGTTTGTTGACCGCATAGGTTATACCAAGTTCGATGCACTTAATGACATGGCCCTGATGGAATCAGCCATCCGCGAGGACCTGAACCGTCGCGCTACACGTGTATCGGCCGTAATCAATCCCGTAAAGCTGATAGTGACAAACTACCCCGAGGGCAAGACCGAGGAGTTTGAGGCCATCAACAACCCCGAGGATCCCGAGGCAGGAAGCCACAAGATAACATTCAGCCGCGAGCTCTGGATAGAGCGTGAAGACTTTATGGAGGATGCTCCCGCCAAGTATTTCCGCCTGAGCCAAGGCCGTGAGGTACGTCTCAAGAGTTCATACATTGTACTCTGCACAGGCTGCAAGAAAGCTGCCGACGGCACTGTTGAGGAGGTGTATTGCGAATACATTCCCAACACCAAGACCGGTGAGTCAGACTGCAACCGCAAGTGCAAGGGCACCATCCACTGGGTAAGTGCAGCCCACGCCATCAAGGCGGAGGTACGTCTGTATGACCGCCTTTGGAAGGTTGAGAACCCGCGTGACGAGCTGGCCCGCCTTCGCGAGGAGGGAATGGACGTGATAGACGCACTCAAGGAGATGAAGAACCCCGATTCACTTGAGATCCGTGAGAACTGCTACGTTGAGCAGTTCCTGGCAGATACCAAGCCCATGGACCACTTCCAGTTCCAGCGCATAGGCTATTTCTGCACTGATAAGGATTCTACTCCCGAACATCTCATATTCAACCGTACCGTATCACTTAAGGATACCTGGAGCAAGGTCAAGGACAAGGCTTAATGAAGGACGATTCGGCATCATACTATGACAGTCAGGAGTTCTCGGAACTTCTGGACATGTATGAGAATATGCTGTCAGACGGCAGCTCCGTCTATTTTGACAGTATGGACATAGCCAATATTGCCGAATTTTACTCCATGAACGGAGAACTGGACAAATCGGACGAGGCCATAGAGTACGGACTGCGTCTTCATCCATCCAATTCAGACATCCTCATATCCAAGGCCAACAACCTGCTCCGTCGCGGACTGAAAGATGAAGCCAGGGTACTTACAGAGTCAATCCATGACCCGGACAATCAGGAACTGCTCTATCTGAAAGGAGAAATAGAACTGGCGTTTGACCGCCCTGAAGATGCTGATGCCTGGTTCACGCAGGCAGTGCAGTTAAGCGACGATGACCCCGGCATGCTCAACGACATAATTGTCAAGTACATGGACAACCGCAATTTTGACCTGTGCCAGAAATGGCTTGACACGGCATTGCTGCTGTCACCCGATTCCCGTAACTTCATTGAGCTTCAGGCTGACCTTTTCTTTGATACCGGCCAGTCAGATACCGCAATTGAATGGTACAATCACCTGCTTGACGAGTTCGCCTATGACACCTACTATTGGGAGCAGCTGGGCCGGATATACTATGAGAAGAATGATTTCCCCAAATCCCGTGAATGCTTTGAGTTCATAGAAGCGATCGAGCCCGACAACAGGTCGGCCCGTATGATGAAGGCCAGCTGCATTTTCAGCATGGAAGACTGGAAGGAAGCGTATGAAATATACAAGGCTCTGCTGGATGAAGACCCCGCATCATACACCCTGCTCTACTATTGCGGACGCTGCCTGTATGCGATGGACAAGCTTGATGATGCGTATGACAAATTCATGGACACCCTGGCCATGCTGATGCTTGACAATGACGTTCCCGATGAAATGTACGTTGAGATATACTACTATATAGCAGACACTGCATACTGCACCGGACACCCCGAACAGGCCAAGAGATACCTCCATGAGGGGCTTGCGCTTGACCCCGAAGACGAAGACCTGCGTAAGCTTGCACGACGGATATTGCCTGCCGATGAATATGAACTACTGACTGACAACAGCAACAAAAAAATATGAAAAAATACCTGATTGTTTTTCTTATCTCCATGGTCCCGCTCATTGAGCTTCGCGGAGCCATTCCTTATGCAGTAGGTGTTGATCTTCCTATCGTTCCTTCCATCATAGTGGCTATGCTGGGCAATATGCTCCCGGTGCCTTTCATTTTCCTTTTTGCCCGCAAGATCCTAAACTGGGGTCAGGACAAGAAGGTTATAGGCGGATTCTGCCGCTGGTGTCTTGAGAAAGGAGAAAAAGGTGGCCGCAAACTGGAATCCAAAGCCGGCATGGGACTCTATATGGCATTGCTGCTTTTTGTGGGAATACCACTCCCCGGCACCGGAGCCTGGACCGGCACGCTGGCCGCCAGCCTGCTTGACCTGGACTTCAAGAAAAGCGTCCTCTACATCCTGTTAGGACTGCTGCTGGCCGCTGCCATCATGCTTGCTGCAAGCCTTGGCGTATTCGGCGCAATCTCTATGTTCAACTGATTTATTCCTTGAAATAAAGGGAGAAACTCTCTGCCGAAATCTTGGATTTGAGGCGGGACTTGATGCTGCGCATATTGGAGCGTGACGTACACATTATGTCAGCGGTAAGATCCTGATCCAACCCTAACAAGGTGCAGAATATAAGGTTTATATCCTGCTGTCCTATCCTGCCTGCTTCTGTCCGCAATGCGGCTATGGGATTGGCAAAGTAAAGGTTTATATCATGAACCACCACCTCTCTCTCCTCCTGCTTGAACGAACGTCTCTGTAACGCCACATCATTTATCAGATTAAAGGCGATACCGGTACGGAAGGCATTGCAAGCCTCTGTCAGATGATTGTCCTTGGACAGTGCCTTCTCCTCAATCTGTTTCTGGATAAGGTCATCATACTTTTTGATATAATATGCCTCTCTCCTGCGGTCGCGCTGTATGGTCACTATTATCACACCAGCTATCAATATGATTAAAAGTGATATACCTATCAGTATAACCCTGGAAACCTTGGAACGGTAACGCTGGCTCTGCATTTCGTCATTATGCTGAAGCTGAATCTGGGTAATCTCTGACTGGTTTGACATCCTGTTCAGTTGCTCCTGATACTGCTTGTTCAGGATTTCAGCATTCCATGCTGACTGGTACTGTTTCATCTGAGTGGCAACCCATTCCAGACCTTTAACTGCCAATATCTTGATATTCAGGTCATCGGACAGCCGGTGCGCTTTCTCCAGATATACAAATGCAGAGTCATTCTCATGCAGATAATACAGAGCAATTCCCTTAATTGCGTAACCCGGCACCCTGCTCTGCTCTGTCACGCATCCGGAAAGATACATATTGGCCAGTTCCAGTTCCTTCTCTCCGCCTTCCTTTCCATACAAACCGTTCTCTATATGTGACAGGTAAAGATAGCATGAGTTACGGTTTGAAGCATCTATGTATCTGTCTGTCAGCAATCTTTCAAAGATATTTTTTGCCCTGGCATAATCCTTTTTTCCAAAATATGACACGCCAATGTTGTAATCAGTCATAGAAACCATTCTCCGGTCAGCCCTCTTCTCGTACAACCGCCGGCATGTCTTGTATGTGGATATTGCATCGTCGTACAGTCCACGGTTGTTATAGTGTCTGCCCAGCAGGTCCAATGCACCGACATATTTGAATGAAAGCGTATCGGTAAAGAGTTCCTTGGCCTTAAGCAAAGCATAGATTGCTTCAGGGTCCTTCTTCATGTCCGAATACGCATATCCTAAAGAAAGCCAGCTCATGGCCGGATAATGGCCTTTCTTGCGTGAGCCCCAATAATCAGTTGACAGTCTGGCCAATGAATCCGATAAGATTGGCCTGCCGCAATAATAGTCGGACTGGGTACGCAGTATGGAGTATAAAGCCAGACTCTTACCTTTAAGGCTTTCATAATCAATACTGTCCAAACATACAACTGCCTGGACAGGGTTATCGTCAAGGATCTTCTCTATTGATTTGAGCCTGTTCATTTCAGTTCTGCCACACCCGGCAAGAACAAACAGGACGGATATTATGACGCCATACTTTCTCATATATTGCCAAAAGTAATGCATTTTGGGGAATAATTCTTAATTTTACGCCAAACAAAAACATGAAACATGAAATTCTTGCAGACTACAATAGATCCTAAGGTAATAAATGAAATGAACGATTCCATAAAGAACGTTGCAGACAATATTCTGGCCAAAGCCAAGGCAGACCCTGCCACGTTCCTGCAGGAACTGGGACACAGTGTTGTCGAGTTCAGTTTCAAGCTTCTGGCGGCATTGCTCATATATGCCTTAGGAGCATGGATCATAGGCCGGGTAAAGAAATCGTTGACACGTCATTTCGTTAAGCGCGGAACAGAAAAGACTATCGCATCATTTACCGTATCGCTGGTATCCATATCGCTCACAGTGCTCCTTATTGTAATTTCCATCAGCACGTTGGGCATAAACACCACATCGTTTGCCGCCCTGCTGGCTGCCGGCGGCATGGCCATAGGTATGGCACTTAGCGGAACGATATCCAATTTTGCCGGTGGAATCATGATTCTTGCCTTCAAGCCGTTCAAGGTTGGTGACTTCATCAATGCACAGGGTTACAGCGGTACAGTCCAGTCCGTATCCATAGTCAACACCAAGATACTGACCACAGACAACCGTCTTATCATTCTGCCTAACGGAGCCCTGTCCAACGGCAACATAGACAACTATACAGCCATGCCGTTGCGCCGCCTTGACCTGGAAGTCAATGTGGAATACGGCACTGATGCCGACCAGTGCATTGAGTTGCTAAACAAGATAGTGTCGGAAGAACCACGCATTATAGACTCCACCGTACCCGGCGCAAAAGACCCGTTCATTGCGCTCATGTCCATGAATGACAGTAACATATCATTCGTAGTCCGCGCATGGCTGAATGCAGATGACTACTGGGCGGTAAAGTTTGATCTCAACAAGAAGATATACACTATCCTGCCCCAAAAGGGAATCCAGTTTGCATATCCGCAGCTGAACGTAAACATAAAGAGCTGACATGGTCATTCTTATCACTGGCATCACATCCGGCTTTGGCAGGGCTATGGCTCAACAGCTCACCGCCTGCGGCCACAAGGTCTATGGAACATACCGCAAGGATAGCGAGCAGATTCCAGGCGTAACCTATCTTAAAGCTGATGTCCGAGACTGCCAAGCCGTAAACGATGTCGTAGGGAAAGTCCTGGAAAGTGAAGGCCGCATAGATGTTTTCATTAACAACGCCGGAATGGGCGTATCAGGCCCGCTGGAAACCACTCCAATAGAGGATGCACAGATGCAGATGGACGTAAACTTCATGGGGATGGTACGTTTCATGGACTGTGTAATCCCCGTAATGCGAAAACAACGGAGCGGCCACATAATCTGCATAAGTTCCATAGGCGGCCTTATGGGACTGCCCTATCAGGGAATGTATTCAGCCAGCAAGTTTGCCATTGAGGGCTACTGCGAAGCCCTGCGCCTTGAGGTCCGCCAGTTCGGAATCCACGTAACCGTAATCAATCCGGGAGACTTTTCCACCCATTTCACCGAACAAAGAAGCAAAAATCTCAGTCAGGCTACACTTGAATCCTATCCCGGCTATGCAGAATCACTGGACAGTATTGAAAACGATGAGCGTTCAGGCCTTAAGCCCGACTACCTGGCCCGCCGAATCTGCCGCATAGCAGGCAAGAAACATCCCCGAAACCGCTATATCATAGCCACTTTCATCCAGAAAACCTCAGTCGTACTGAAAGCCATCCTACCATCCAAATGGTACGACCGAATCCTAGCCTCATACTACAAACTCTAGCACAATAGGTGCAGTTCCTCCTGTATATTTTGGGGGTATCGGTATAGGAAACCATGGCCGCCCGTGGGCTTGTGAACCGACGAACGAAGAGAGAGTAAAGGAAGCTCGCTTACTCTACCGAACGAGAAGGAGGTCAAGAGCGTAGCTCTTAACGGGAGGGGCCCGTGCCTAAGAAGATGCTCTGGAAGGTGGGAGTTTACTCACGCCTTTCAGAGTGTCTTATTAGGGATGGGAGGGATAGCGCCGCCAGGCGCGTAGTTTCAGATACTGATACCCCCAAAATATACAGGAGGAACTGTACCTGTTGTCTGAAAAAAAAGGTCCGGAATTGCTTCCGGACCCTTTCTATTGCTTAAAGCTTAATTAAGCGTACATGGCAACGATAGCCTCGTACAGCTCCTGCTTGCCGCTGGTCTGCTTGGGCTCATCAACCTTCTTGCCATACTCGTAAGCCTCTTCGAAGGTCATCTTGCCCTCCTCGAACTTCTTACCCAGGCCACTGTCGAATGAAGCGTAACGCTCAGCCTTCATCTTCTTGTAGGGTGACTCCTCAAGCAGCTTAGCAGCTGACTCAAGAGCGTGAGCCATAGCATCCATACCGCTGATGTGAGCGATAGCGATGTCCTCCAGGTCTGTTGAGTTACGACGTGTCTTGGCGTCGAAGTTGGTACCACCTGTGCCCAGACCACCGTTACGGATGATCTCCATCCAAGCCTGTACAAGCTCGTACTGGTCAATTGGGAACTGGTCGGTATCCCAACCGTTCTGATAGTCACCGCGGTTAGCGTCTATTGAACCAAGCATGCCGGCGTCAACTGCGCAAGCCAGCTCGTGCTCGAATGTGTGACCAGCCAGAGTAGCGTGGTTAACCTCGATATTTACCTTGAAGTCCTTATCCAGCTTGTGAGCCTTGAGGAAACCGATAACGGTCTCAGTGTCAACATCATACTGGTGCTTTGAAGGCTCGCATGGTTTGGGCTCAATCAGGAATGTACCCTTGAAACCCTTAGCGCGTGCATAGTCACGGGCCATGGTCAGCATGGTAGCCATGTGCTCTTTCTCACGCTTCTGGTCTGTGTTGAGAAGGCTCATATAACCCTCACGGCCACCCCAGAATACATAGTTCTCAGCACCCAGCTCGATACCTGCATCGATAGCGTTCTTGATCTGAACGATTGCACGTGCTACAACGTCAAAATCAGGATTGGTAGAAGCACCGTTCATGTAACGCTTGTTACCGAATACGTTAGCGGTTGACCAAAGCAGCTTGGCACCGGTCTCTTTCTGCTTCTCCTTGATGTAGGCTACAATAGCCTTCATGTTCTTCTCATACTCTGCTACGTTCTTGCCCTCAGAAATCAGGTCAACATCGTGGAAGCAGAAATAAGGTATACCCAGCTTCTGCATGAACTCGAAACCTGCATCAACCTTGTTCTTAGCAGTCTGCAGAGGATCAGCGTCTATCCAGGGGAAAGTCTTGGTTCCACCGCCGAACTGGTCAGCACCCTCTGCGCACAGTGTGTGCCACCATGCCATTGCAAAGCGAAGCCAATCCTTCATCTTCTTGCCCATGATAACCTTGTTCTCGTCATAGTAATGGAAAGCCATCGGGTTCTTGCTGTCCTTACCCTCGAATTTGATCTTCTTCAAACCGGGAAAATACTCTTTTGCCATAATTGATTTTTTATTGATTAAAGTGTGAATAAATACTCTACTCTGCGCCTTTCAGTGCGCGAAAGGCAAAGTTACGTTTATAATTCAAATAATCAACTTTTACACTGATATTTTTTAGAATTCATTCAGATACATGTTGAGTATTCGTTTCCAACGGGCGTATGCCTCCTCATACTGCGGAACCAGTTTCTTGTCAGGCTCAATGACGTTGAGTTTCTCAAGCGTTGAGAATGCCTCGTCATGATTCTTATAGACACCTGCACCCATACCTGCACCCTTGGCTGCACCTACAGAGCCGTCAGTATCATAAAGTTCAATGGTAGCACCAGTTATGCCGGCCAGAGTCTCGCGGAATACGGGATTCAGGAACATGTTGGCATTGCCTGCATGTATCTTTGAAATCTCCATACCCATCTCGACCATAACGTCCATACCGTACTTGAATGAGAATACTATACCCTCCTGCACGGCACGTGCCAGATGGTTGCGGTTGTGAATGTTGAAGCTGAAACCGTGTATGCTGCAACCTACGTTGCGGTTACCCAGTACACGCTCGGCGCCGTTACCGAACGGCAGCACGCTTACGCCGTCGGAGCCCACAGGAATGCTCTGTGCAATCTTGTTCATATCACCGTATGAAAGGCCTTCCAGCATTATGTTACGGCGAGTCCATGCGTTCAATATACCCGTACCGTTTATGCATAGCAGAACGCCCAGACGGGTCTGCTTGTTGGTATGGTTCACGTGTGCAAATGTGTTCACCCTGGACTGCGGGTCAAAGTTCACGGCACCGTTAACGCCATAGACAACTCCCGATGTGCCTGCAGTAGCGGCTATCTCGCCCGGCTCGAACACGTTCAGTGAGAGAGCGTTGTTGGGTTGGTCACCTGCACGGTATGTCACCGGGATGCCGGCCTCAATGCCAAGTTCCTTGGAGGCGGCAAGAGATACCCTGCCCTGCTCTGAGAATGTGGACCTTATCTCAGGTATAAGTGACTTGCTGAATCCATAGTAGTCAAGCAGGAAATCAGCCACATCATTCTCCTTGAAGTTCCACATCATGCCCTCTGACAGACCTGACACTGTGGTGCAGGTAGTACCTGTAAGACGAAGTGCGATGTAGTCACCCGGAAGCATTATCTTGTCAATCTTCTCATAAAGCTTAGGCTCATTCTCCTTTACCCATGCCAGCTTGGCGGCAGTGAAATTACCCGGTGAATTGAGCAGGTTTGTAAGGCACTGGCCCTTACCTATCTCACGGAAAGCCTTGTCACCGTAAGGTACGGCACGTGAGTCACACCAGATGATGGCAGGACGTAATGCCTTGCCGTTCTTGTCAACGCACACCAGACCGTGCATCTGATATGAGATACCGATAGCCTCAATGTCATTGCCCTTTGCGCCGGACATCTGCATGACCTTGGCAGTCACGTTCTTGAGGTATGTCCACCAGTCATCGGGTTCCTGCTCAGCCCAACCCGGATTGAGGGCCTTTATGGGTGCCTCGCTGTCGGGATAGAAAGCCGATGCAACACTCTTTCCAGTCTCAATTGACACCAGGCTGGCCTTCACTGAGGAACTGCCTATGTCATAGCCTAACAGATATTTCTTCATAAGTTTATTTGTTTGGTTTTAGTAATTATCTCAATATCATGTGGTAACGCACAAACGCGTCACCTGTATAATCCATTTGGGCATCCACTACCCGACCGGGCATGTGGTAACGGATCTTGAACTTGCGCTTGCCGCTGAAAGCCTTATAATTACCCGCTATCTGACCCAATGTGATGACGCAGCTGTGTTCATCTTCAGTAAATGAAATGGGTATTACAGAGTATGCCCCATCCTGATATGCGTTTGTGGTTCCGTCATCCTCATACAGCAGGAACTGGCCGTTACTGCCTGAGTATAAATCAACTGTAAGTTCGTCGGCAGGACGCTCATCAACATAATTCACATCCTTGCCCGATACCAGAATTGCGCCCGAAGGCACGAACAGCGGGATACGCTCGTAAGGAGCATCGGCAACTATGGTCTGGCCGCCGGCAAATACCGAATCGTTGTAATAGTCATACCACACATGGCCCTCCGGAAGATAGACATCCCTGGTTGTCGCCCTGTATTCATACACCGGGCAAACCATAAGGGATGGCCCGAACATATACTGGTCGGATACATCGCGGGCCACCGGATCGTCCGTGTAATCCATAACCAGACCACGCATGATGATATTGCCTTCAAGCCATGCATGTCCTGCAAGAGAGTAAATATACGGCATAAGACGGTAACGCATACGGTTATAATATACAATAGACCTGTATGCGGGATGATTGGACGGAGCAATGTTCCACACCTCACGCAGAGGGAACTGACCATGGGCGCGGTAAAGCGGACAGAAAGTGCCGAACTGATACCACCGGGTCTGTAACTCACGCCACTCCTTAAGGTCAGCGGTCTCCACCGGTGAGCGGTCATAGAAACGCTGTGCATTGGCATAGCGGTTCTCAACACAGAAACCGCCTATGTCCATTGTCCAGTACGGGTTACCGCAAAGCGAATAGTTCATGCCGGCTGTAATCTGAGAACGCATATCCTCCCATCTGGTACCTATGTCACCACTCCAGGATGCAGTTGAGTAACGCTGAAGTCCTGCAAATCCTGAGCGAGTCAACTGGAACACACGCTTGGTAGAATCCTCCTTCATGAGTCCCTCGTAGATGGCCTGGGCATTCATGAGTGAATATGCCATAAGATACTCTGTCGATGAGCCCAACGCCGTAGGTCCGCACAATGCCTTCCAATAGTCCATGGGTACGCAGTCGCGTATATTGGGCTCGCTGGCATCCATCCACCAGGCATCGATGCCATAGCCGTACAGATGGTCCTTGAGCTGGTTCCAGAACAACTCGCGTGCACCGGCCGAGTAGGCATCATAGAACGAGCCTATGTAACCCGGACCCACCCAGTCCCGTATGCTGTCCTCAACGGCCCGCGTGTACATCCAGCCGTTGGCATCAAACTCCTTGTAATGTTCGGTCGATGCATAGAACTTGGGCCAGACCGAAATCATAAGATGGGCGTTCATGCCGTGCACGCGGTCCACCATACTCTTTGGATCAGGATAACGGGTCTCGTCAAATTCATGCGATCCCCATGCATCCTGCTTCCAGTAGTTCCAGTCCTGGACAATGTTGTCCAAGCCTATGCCGCGACGACGGAACTCACGTACAGTCTGCACCACCTCATCCTGATTCTGATAGTGCTCACGGCTCTGCCAAAATCCCATTGCCCACTTGGGCAGCATGTTGGGGCCGCCTACCAGTGTATGCAGACCGCTTATCACACCGTCCATATCATCGCCCGATATCAGATAATAATCTGACTCCTGGACCATCTCATTCCACATGGTCAGCTTGTCGGCCTGTTCCTTGCTCACCGGAGCGTATGCACGCAGTCCGCAGTACGATGTGCCGCCGTCCGGCCTCCATTCAATACGCAGGTCATATCGCTGGCCCTGTTTCATGTCAAAGCTGAACTTGTATGAGTTAGGGTTCCAAGCAGTGCGCCAGCGCTCCTTGACCACCTCCTCATCACCCAGGAACACCCGGATATAACCGGCATAGTAAAGAATGAAACTGTATGTACCTGATTCAGGAGCCTCAAGAGCACCTTCATAAATCACCCTCTGTCCTAAACGAGGCAGGTTTTTCACAGTCTTGGAATCCACAAAGTAAATTGAATCCTCCTGCCTTGTCTGCGTGCGCCCGAACATTCCGGCATAATATGTTCCTGTAAGGCTGCCCTGCTTTCCATCCTTGTCATACAGTTTGAACAGACGGTTAAGCTGTTTGTACGGCTCGGTATTACCGAACCGTCCCTGTGAATAAGAATCCCACAGGATGCCATATCCGTTCGATGAGATTACAAACGGAATGCTTATCTTGGTGTTGTACTGATAGAGTTCCTCGTTCTGCCCCTTATAGTTCCATTGGTCAGACTGATGCTGGCCCAATCCGTAAAGGCCTTCATCCTCATGGGTATCAAAACGGTTTATTGTAGTATAGCCATGAGTGTCGTCCACGGTTATTGGCGTAAACCGTGCAGGTTCCGTCTCGTTTGTAATCGTATTGCCTCCCGCATCAGTGAACCTCACCCTACCGTCATTCTTGTTCACGAACGCGCTTAAGCCCGCGGTCTGAAGTTCCACCTCCTCCTTGCTGTCACGTATTACAAACCCGGCTCCCTTGGCTGCATCGGGCAACACAATCAAGCTGTTACGGTCATGGAAAGATTTGTCGGGTGTAGAGGTAACACGAATTATTCTGTCTGACATCACAGTCAGACGCACCTTCTGGGGGCCATCCTTCAAAGGCTCCTTCACGTTGACCACAACGCCGTCATCAATAGTCTTAAATTCTTTCTCTGCACATGATGCAAATGCAAGTAGTGCCAGGAAAGGAACAACAAACAATGACCGGATATTCATACACATCAAGCAATAATCCTACAAACTTAATGAATTTTCAGGATTAGAACGCTCCAAACCTTATTTTATTTAGTATGAGATAAAAAATAATGGAGAAGAACCTGTCCTCTCCATTATCAATGTATGTGTGTTTATGGTGTGTCTTACTTCTGCAGAAGCTTGCCGTCTGAACCGAGTACCTCTACAATCTTGTGGATGTACATCTTCTTCATGTTCTCGCGGGCGGGCTTGAGATACTGACGTGGATCAAAGTCTCCGGGATGCTCAGCCAGGTGCTTACGGATAGCAGCAGTCATGGCCAGACGTGAGTCAGAGTCGATATTGATCTTGCAGACAGCGCTCTTGGCGGCCTTGCGGAGCTGTTCCTCGGGGATACCGATAGCGGCCTCAAGCTTGCCACCGTACTTGTTGATGGTGTTGACCTCATCCATAGGAACTGATGATGATCCGTGCAGGACAATGGGGAATCCGGGGAGTTTCTTCTCAATCTCGGCCAGAACGTCGAATGCCAATGGAGGCGGAACCAGAACGCCGTTTACAAGTGTGCACTGCTCGGGAGTGAACTTGTGTGCGCCGTGAGATGTACCTATTGATATAGCCAGTGAATCGCAACCGGTGCGGGTAGCGAAATCGATAACCTCCTCAGGCTTGGTATAGTGAGACTCTGCTGATGAAACCTCATCCTCAACACCTGCCAGAACGCCCAGCTCAGCCTCAACTGTTACATCATACTTGTGAGCATAGTCAACAACCTTCTTGGCAAGAGCTATATTCTCCTCATAAGGAAGTGAAGAGCCGTCGATCATAACTGATGAGAAGCCCATGTCGATGCAATCCTTGCAGAGCTCGAAGCTGTCACCGTGATCAAGGTGAAGCACGATCTCGGGATGAGCGCAACCCAGTTCCTTTGCATAAGCGACAGCACCCTCGGCCATGTAACGCAGGATAGTAGCGTTGGCATAGTTACGGGCACCCTTGGATACCTGCATGATAACCGGTGACTTGGTCTCGACTGCAGCCATTACGATGGCCTGCATCTGCTCCATAGTGTTGAAATTGAATGCCGGGATAGCATAACCGCCCTTAACGGCAGCGGCAAACATTGCGCGGGTGTTTACAAGACCCAGATCTTTGTAGTTTACCATAATAGTTGATGTTTTATTTAGTTAATATTTTGCTCGATTTTGATTTCAGCCGCGAAATTACAATCTTAATCTTCTATTTTTATAAAATGTGAGAGAAAGTTATCCACACTTTCACAAAGTTTAATATAGGGACGTCTCTTTTCTTTCATTCGCTACGCTTTATGAAAGCGCCCTTTTGGCCGATTGCCTTCTGTGCACTTTTCCGATAGAACTTTTTGGGGTATCAGTATCTGAAACTTCGCTTCACTTCGTTACGCTCACCCTCCCACTCCTTCGGAGCGGGCCCCTCCCTCTTACGCGCCGAGGGTGGCGACGGTTTCCGATACTGATACCCCAAAAAGTTCTGTGCACCTAGAAAGATTATCACAAAAGGTTAGATTTCAATGCAGACTGTACCGATTTCCGGCTCTTGGACAGAGGTACTCATTCCCCTGACCATCATTAGGGAGAGTGAATTTTCATCGGTAACGTCAAGTATGCTGCCGGTTGCATTTTCCTGGCGGAAAGTCATGCTGAGCCCGGATGTCTTCTCGCTGTATTCTATGGTCAGCCTTACCTGACCGCAGAACGGCATTATCCCGCAAAGCATCTCCTCTGTTATATGCTCAACCTTATCAGTGACCTTTGTTCCAAGTCCGTATTTACCGCAGAATGTATGGATTTTTCCAAATAGTCCATACAAGTCAAAATGACGGTTTTCAAGAACTGACTCAAGGGTGCGTATCCTGTTTATGAAAGCTCTTGTGACAGGTTTCTGCGGATTTTCAAATATCTGTTCCGGGGTACCCTCTTCATAAACGATGCCGTCATTAAGGAACAGGATCCGCGTACTCACGTCACGCACAAACTGCATCTCATGACTCACTATGCACATGGTCATGCCCTGGTTTGCCAGATGCCTGATGACAGCAAGGACTTCACTTACCATAGTAGGATCCAAGGCCGATGTAGGTTCATCAAAGAGGATAATCTCCGGTTCCATAGCCAGGCATCGGGCTATGGCCGCACGCTGTTTCTGGCCGCCGGACAGTTCACGGGGCAGACAGCCCGCCTTATCATGAAGCCCCACAGTCCCAAGCAGTTCCATTCCCTTTTTTTCAGCCTCCTCACGGCTTTTTCCCAGCAGGGTCACAGGGCACAGAGTCAGATTATCCAGAATGGTGAGATGCTCAAACAGATTGAAGTTCTGGAACACCATACCCATCCTGCGCCGGATGAGGTTTATGTCGGTCCTGCGGTCCAGAATATCCGTCCCGTCAACCTCTATCACCCCGGAAGTAGGCTCTTCCAGGCGGTTCAGACATCTCAAAAGCGTACTCTTGCCGGTACCTGACGGCCCTATTATGGAGACCACCTCTCCCTTCCGGATATCACAGTTTATGTCCCTCAAAACCGTCAGTTCCTCACCGCCGGGCGTTCTGAAAACTTTCTTAAGATGCCTTACCTTAATCATGATTCTCTGCTTTTAGGAGTAAGTTGACTTTCCAGGGTTTTAAGTCCCCAACCTGTCAGCCAAGCCAGAATTATATATACAACCGACACCAGTATAAGCGGGAAAAACGCATCCAGCGTACGCGCCCTGATTATATCACTAGCCTTGGTCAGATCAACCACCGCAACATAACCCACTACCGATGTCATTTTTATAAGTGCAATCACCTCACCTTTCAGCACGGGTATTATCCGGCTCAGCGCCTGAGGGAGTGCAACCTTACGGAATGTCTGAAATTTTCCTAATCCAAGGGCAAACCCGGCTTCCCACTGTCCTCTCTCTACGCTCTCCATTCCCGTGCGGAACACCTCACTGAAATATGCTCCATAGTACAACCCGAAACTCATCACGGTAACCCAGGTCCCGGTTATTCTGGATGAAGCGAATATCACATAGAACATAAGCATCAGAATAACCAGCAGCGGGATTCCGCGCAACAGGTCAATCACAAATCCCGTAGGCGAACTCACCGTACGCCTGCGGCTCATACGCAACCTGCACATCAATATTCCTGCAATGACAGCAGCCACTATAGACAGGACTGAAATCTGAATGGTTACCCACAGTCCGTCCGCCATCAGTTTCCAACGCTGTTCCACAACAAGATTGTTATTGAAACTGTCTTTAATGCGGCTCAGGATTCCGGCACGTTCGCCGGAAATCATGCCATTTTCATTACGGCATACGGCAGCACCTCCGCCTTCTATGTACGCATCGGAAAAAAGCACCTGTCTGGCACGTTCTTCAGTCTTGCGCATGTGTGACAGGATAACATCTATTTTACCGGAGTTCAATGCCGGAATAAGAGCGCTGAAATCATATATTTCATAATCAACCTGATATCCAGCCCGTTCACAGAACCTGTTGAACATATCCACCTCTATACCGGTCAGACTGTTTTCCTTGAGGAAAAGATACGGATAAGTAATGGTTATTCCTACGTGGAGCGACCTGCCACCTGGTTTACTCTCAACTTTGGGAACCAGGAAGGAGGCATCGGCCATGGAATCTGAAGCCGATTTCCACTCGTCGAGCCATCTGTCATACTCTCCGGAGGCTCTGATGCCACTCAAATAACCGTTGAATCGGGAACAAAGCAGCGAATCCTCCTTACGGAATCCGGCAGCGGCATTACCCTTTAGAATGTTGTCAAACTTTATTTCCAGGCCGCGTGATTCCATATCCAGCATTCGGGCCTGATACTGGTCAATGATACAGAAATCAGCTCTTCCCTTCTCTACCGCCACCAACAGTTCACCCACTCCCAGCCTTATGATATCAACTCCTTCAATCTCTGAAAGCATAAGGTCATACGAGCTTCCCATTGCAACAGCTACACTGTGCCCTTTAAAATCCTCTATGCTGTTTACCCCCGACAGATCCTGCGTCTTTCCCATACAGGAACTGAACAACTGTATAGCCGCAACCAGAACAAGTAACCCTTTAATATTACGGCTTTTAGGGGTGACTCTCTTCTCAAACAGGTCCAGCAATGCTCCCAGTATCAATGTAAGCAACAGATAGACCGCAGCCACAAGCAGCAAAGGAAAGAAAGCGTCAAACGTGCGTGATCGTATGATATCGCCGGCCTTGGTCAAATCCACAACAGCCACATAGCCTATTATCGACGTACTCTTGACCAAAGTGATCATCTGGCCTTTATAGACCGGGATTATCTTTTTTAGTGCCTGCGGCAGGATCACCTTCATGAATGTACGCCAAGGAGTGAGTCCCAAAGCAAAACCTGCCTCCCACTGTCCACGGTTCACACCCTCTATTCCGGAACGGAATATCTCACAGAAATAAGCGCTGAAATAGAGAGTAAAGCATATAATGGAGACCCACAGGGACGATAAGGAGACATCTGCCAGAACAACATAGAACAAAAGCAGGAGCAACACCAGCAGCGGGATAGCGCGCATCAGTTCCACATACCATTTCACCGCAGTCCTGGACCAGTTCCTGGAATTCATTCTTACAGCACAAAGAATTCCGCCCATTAAGGTTGCAAGCAGGATAGACCACAACGAGACCTTAAGGGTATTGACCAGGCCGTCAGCCATCATCATCCAACGGTCCTCAAACAGAAGATTAGAATAAATACTCTCCCTTATTCCCGACATAAAACATTCAATATCCGCTAAGTTAGCATTTATATTGCCCTATTGTTCCTGCTATGCAAAAACTTCCACAAACATTTTGCCATTACAACAAATAATCATACCTTTGCGCGCTGAAACCCCCATGACTTAGTTCCGCCTATATTCCGGCGGGCACATAATGGAGTATTAACAAACAAAATAGATTATGAAAAAAGGTATTCATCCCGAGAACTATCGTCCTGTAGTATTCAAGGACATGTCAAACGGTGATTGCTTCCTGTCACGCTCTACCTGCGCCACCAAGGAGACAATCGAATTTGAAGGTCAGACCTATCCGCTGATCAAGATTGAAATCTCTAACACTTCACACCCGTTCTTCACCGGTAAGTCAAAGCTGGTCGATACCGCCGGACGCGTGGACAAGTTCATGAGCCGCTACGCAAAGAGCCGCGGAGGAAAATGATGCCATTGGGGACGGTTCCGTTTGGTACTGTTTTCTTTGAAAATAATAAAGGTTCGGACAAAATCCGAACCTTTTTATTTTGAAAACAGTACCAAACGGAACCGTCCCCAATGGCATCATTTTCCGAGTCTGAAGCGCTTGCCGTTCCAGATATAGCGCAAAGGTTCCGGCTTAATCCAACTCTTATACCGCTCTGCATCCTCACCGATGTAATCCAAAGAGGTGTAACGGAACTCAAGAGCACCCTCAACCGGGGTTACGGACTGCATCCTGAGCATAGACTGTTTCTTGAAATAATCCAGTGAATCAGCCTTATGAGCCGCCTTGGTGAGATAGTCATCAAACTGTGGCAACTCAATCAGATCCTTGAGCGGAACAGGCTTCCAACCTTCCGTATAGAATGCAATGCGTGAATCAGGATAACTGGTTCTTACCGTGCGTATTATGCAGATGACATTCTTACCGTCCCTCTTCTTGAAAAGCGCCATATCCAACTGCCCGGACTGCGATGTCCTGACAGACAACATATCTTCCTTAAGTTCAATCATCTCACTCTCACCTCCCAGCTTGTTCTGTACACGGGCTTTCATATTGCTGTCCATATAGTCAAGAAAGTCCATGCGTTCGCTCTTGGTCAGTGCAGGCATAATGGAGTCCGGCATGTTTATGAACAATGAACGGAGATCCTCTGCGCGGACCACGCCCGCCATAACAACGCTAAGCAGTAAAATGGCAAATATTCTTCTATTCATATCAGGAACAGGTTATCAGGATAAACAATCTTGTGCAGGAACAGTCCTTGCGCCGGTGCAGAATCACCTGCCGAGCAGCGGTCCTTGCTCTCAATGATGCGCTGGAAACCGTCAACGGTGAGTTTGCCGCGGCCCACCTCCATCAACGTTCCTACTATGGCGCGTACCATATTCCTAAGGAAACGGTCTGCAGTTATGGTAAATACCCACCGGCCGTCAGGGAGTTCCTCCCACTTGGCCTCGGTCACCCGGCAGTCATTGGTCTTGGTATCGGTATGAAGTTTACTGAAACTTGTAAAATCCACCGTTTTCATCAGTATTTCCGCCGAACTGTTCATCATCTCAAAGTCGGGCTCATTGGGCAGGAACCAGGAATAGTCACGATTGAACGCGCTCTTGTTCAAGGTAACGTAATACTTGTAGGTCCTGGCTATGGCATCAAACCGTGCGTGCGCATCGGCCTTAACCGGCACAATGCGGTGTACGGCTATGTCTGCCGGCAGAATACCGTTCAGCTTATTCTGCATCCAGGCACAATCCTGCGGTTCATCAAGGTCAAAATGCGCCACCATTTCCGATGCATGCACACCCGCATCAGTGCGTCCGGCACCGGTCACGCTCACATCCTGACGCAGGAACAGTGCAAGAGACTGCTCAAGAGTCTGCTGAACGGACGGCGAGTGCGGCTGTATCTGCCATCCGCTGTATGCGCTGCCGTCAAATTCCAGATATATGAAGTATCTCATTCCCTACTCTGTCCTGCCAGGTTCATAATATGTACGGCCACAAGTGCCGCAGTCTCCGTACGAAGGCGCGACGGCCCCAGTGAAATAGGCTTGAATCCTGCCTTAAGAGCCATTTCTATCTCCACGGGACTGAAATCACCCTCCGGGCCGATAAGTACAAGTGAGTTGTGTCCCGGCACCACGGCATCCTGCAAGAGGACTTTACTGCCAGGCTCACAGTGCGCTATGAACTTGTCGCCGTTAAAACCGCGCTCAATGAAACTGCGCAGCGATGTCATTCCGTTCAGTATAGGCAGAGTGGCTTTCTGCGACTGCTTCATAGCAGATACTGCAATCTTCTCAATGCGCTCCATCTTTATGACGTCACGCTCCGAATGGTCTGTCTTTAGGAACGTTATCTCATCCACACCTATCTCTACGGCCTTTTCCACGAACCACTCGTTGCGGTCCATCAGCTTGGCGGGAGCCACCGCAATATGAAGATGTCCGCTCCATAACGGCGACTGTTCTTCCCTGTTCTCTATATGCACCATGCAACGCTTGCCGGATACTGCACTTATCACAGCATCGTAAAAAGAGCCCTTTCCATCGGTCAAACGCATGCGGTCACCCTCCTTCATGCGGAGCACGCGGATGCAGTGAGCAGCCTCCTCCTGAGGAAGTTCCATATCATCTGATATATCGGGAGTATAGAATAGCCACATAGTATGCTTATATAAGGTCCGCGTCACTTTCATCGCTCTGGCCGCGGCTGTTTATCTCGTCACGCAAGCGGGCTGCGAATTCATAGTTCTCGGTGGCTATAGCCTGCTCCATTGCCTCCTTGAGTACCTTGGTGCTGGCTGTCGATATGGGCAGTGAATATGCCCCGTCAGGCTGCAGGCGCACGCAGTTGCGTTCCAGCAGGTCCTCCTCAATATAAATAGGTATGTTGCTGCGCACAGCAAGTGCCAGGGCATCGGATGTACGGCAGTCTATGTATGATGTGTTGCCGTCGCGCTCCATGAACAGGTGTGAGTAGAATATCCCGCTGCTGATACGGTAGATATCAACTTCCGTCAGATGAGCGTCAAACTGCTTAAGGGTATTAAGATAAAGGTCATAAATGCCCGGACGGGGAATCCTGTGACGGAACAGGCTCACTATGATAGCCTGCGCCTCAAGAGGCCCCACCAGCACCGGCAGACAACGCAATCCCCCATCACCGGCATCCTTCTCCTTAAGCAGGGCAATGAGCGCCAGATCAGACGGTTTGCGGTTCAGGATCTCTCCCACCTCCATCTCTATCTTCCTCTTCTTCTCATCCATACACGTACAAAGATAGTGCAAGCCGAGAGTAAAAACAAACTTTGTTTGCTCATCAACTCACAAAATGGTGGAAACAAATCCATTTGTTTACTCCATCTTGTGAGCTGATGTAGACAAAACGAAGTTTTGGCTTTACCGAAGCGCCGCCTATTTTCAACGAAGTTAAAGATAGTGTAAGTCTCTAGCTATTTTCAACGAAGTTAAAGATAGTGTAAGTCTCTAGCTATTTTCAACGTAGTTAAAGACAGGTGCAAGCCGCCTATGTCAACAAAACTAAAAAAAGCAGAAAGCGAGTTGTCATCCCGACAACTCGCTTTCGAATTAAATCTAATACCATGAAAAACACATCACAAAGATATGCTTTAAAATAATATACAACTATTATTCAGTATAAAAATCTCTACATTTAACACTTTTTCACATTATTCCACCTGAAGCACAAGCCCCTTGAGGTATTCTCCTTCGGGATGGAATATGTTTATCGGATGATCTGCAGGCTGATGAAGCTGATAAAGAATCTTCACACTGCGGCCTGCTTGGGCTGCCGCGGTAAAGACCGCCATACGGAACTGGTCCTTGGATACCACCTGCGAACATGAGAACGTGAACAGTATCCCTCCCGGCAGGATCTTTTCCATAGCTTTCTGGTTAAGGCGGCGATAGCCTATAAGGGCATGCTTGAGAGCATCCTTATGCTTGGCGAATGCAGGCGGATCCAATATTATAAGGTCATAAACGGGATCCATGCGCTCCAGGTACTTGAATGCGTCCTCGGCAAAAGCAGCGTGACGGGTATCGCCAGGGAAATTATCCTCCACTCCACCGGCTGTAAGCTCTATGGCACGGGCTGAACTGTCAACAGAATGCACAAGTTTTGCTCCACCCCTTAAGGCTGCCAGCGAAAAACCGCCGGTGTAGCAGAACATGTTAAGAACCGAACGTCCCTTTGAGTATCTTTCCAGCAGGGCACGGTTCTCACGCTGGTCTATGAACAGTCCTGTTTTCTGGCCGCTTATCCAATCTACAGGCATCTTCATGCCATATTCCAACGGAGTGTCATCGGTAGGGCCACCTATTATATATCCGTTTCCGCGGTCTATATCGGCCTTGAACGGAAGAGTTGTCTCGGACTTGTAATAGATTCCGTTCAAACGGTCACCCATAACGCGCATGAGTGCCTGCGCTATCTCCATGCGGTTACAGTGCATACCAACCGAATGTGCCTGCACGACTGCCGTATGACCATATACGTCTATAACCAGACCGGGCAGGTTGTCGCCCTCACCGTGCACAAGACGGTATATGTTATGGTCCTTACGGTCAACAAGGCCCAGCGAGCGGCGCAGCTCAAACGCCACATCCAGACGCCTGAACCAGAAATCGTCATCTATAGGTTCATGCCTGAAAGAGAGTACGCGCACGGCTATGCTGCCCACCTGGATATGTCCCACGGCTATCCATTTGCCGTCGTGGGTATAGACATCCACCACGTCACCCTCATCGGGAGCACCCTCTATGGAGGCTATTGCGCCCGAGAATATCCAAGGGTGGAAACGCAGCAGCGATTCCTCCTTACCTCTCTTCAGTATTACTCTCTTCTGCATATTTCCTTATTATTCTGTACTGGCCGGTACTTTTCAGTTCTGAAAGGTAACGGTATATCTTAAGGCAAGCCCATGCGTCAATGGCTGCATACTGGCGCTGGCTTTCCGTCAGGCTGTCAATCTCCCAGTTGCTCAACTGCTGGTTCTTTGAGATGCGCTCGTTAAACAGCAGGCAATAAAGCTTCTGCAGTCCTTTCTCCTCGATGCCCATTCCGGCGCATAAATCCTGCAGTTCTATGAAACCGGCCGGTTTGAATTCGCGACGGCTGGAGAGCGAATGGAAATCATCCTTTACGGATATCCCCACCTTTTTTATATCGGGATTGGACAGGAACTCAGCCACGCAGTCAGGTATGTCTATCTTGTTGAGACGGAACAGATAGCCCATGCTGTCAGTTGACAACTGAAGCAAGGCTATCTTGTGCTTGACACCTTTTGTAAAAGACGGTCTGGTCTCCGTATCAAAACCAACTATTGGCTCCTTGGCAAGCAACTCAATTACCTTCTGCGCCTTCTCCTGGGTATCAATCTCCTCAATTATGCCGTCAAACACCACCTTGGGCTTATCAACCAGGTCTGACTTTTCTATCTTGTTGGGCAGTTCAATCATAGAAAGAAGTTTCATCGTAAGAATTGTCCGCACCAAAGGTATCCTGGTAGCGGACATTGTGGACTGCACGCAGAGTGTTGGTGAGCACTTGTCCCCAATAGGAGCGGAAAGCCTCGGCGCATACAGCCACGGACTCGGCCATGACCTCATCCAGACCGCTGCGGTAAGACTGCACAAAGTTACGGAGCGCCTGGTATATGTCGGCCAGGTCTTCCGATATGCATTTGCGCACCGGCGTGTCACTGTATTTCATATCCTCCACGAACACCTCCAGATAATCATCGTTTTCACCGAGCTTTTGTGCCAACATGGAACGTATCTCATCATAATCGGCCTCTTTCACGAATTCTTCCAGATACAATCCCTCCGGCTCCAAGGCAGGAAGCATCGTGGCCTTGAGATAGACTAAGGGAAGAAGCTTGCAGAGCACATCCACCACCCTTTCCGGATCCTTGTCATAAACCTGTTCCAGATAGGCGCAGTACTCGGCAGCCACCGTCACAAACCCGACCGTATTCTTGTCAAATGCCGCTGATGATTCCATAATCTCACGTTTTCAGTTGCGAAATTACTCCTTTTTCCGCTATAACCCGCCCTTTTTGCTCTTTTATTATTAACTTTGTAACCTATTATTGCAGTTATTGGCATGGCACTCAAAAAGAAAGATACAAAACCCCGCACAGGGACCCAGAAACCGGAAATAAAGTTCAACCTGAGCAGTATATCCGACACATTCCGCAACGAGACGTTCCTTTTTGTAAGCGGTGCAATACTCACAATCATCGCCATATTCTTTGTCATTGCATACATTTCGTTCCTGTTCACCGGCGGCACTGACCAAAGTGCGGTCATAAGCGGCACGCAGGAGATAGAGAACAGCACCGGCCTGCTTGGCGCCCGCGTATCGGAAGCCATAGTCAACGGCTGGTTCGGATTCTCATCAATACTGATTCCTGTATTCCTTACGGCCTGCGGCCTGAACATGATGCGCATCACCCACCTCAAGCTGTTCCGCTGGTTCGTGAGCTGCGCCTTCCTTATGATATGGTGCTCGGTGTTCCTGCAACTGGTGCTCTCACCCCTGATGCAGAACTCATTTATAATACCCGGCGGTACTCACGGAATGAACCTGACAGGCATGCTCAAAGGCTACATAGGAATACCCGGACTCATACTGGCACTGTTGCTTACCATGCTACTGTACTGCGTATATCTTACACGCCGCACCATACAGGTAATACGCGACGGTGCCGAGGGGCTCAAGCGCGGAGTACGCCGCAAGGAAAAGGCCGGAGCTGACGATGAAAGCAGTGATGAAACAGCCGACGATGACTCCATGCAGCGCGTTTACGAACCCGTAGCCGAAAGCAGGGACGATGCTGTCAGCCAGCCCCAGGAGCCCGATGCCGACGATGAAGAGGAGATGGTGGAAGGTCCTGCCAGGCAACCCGATCCCAAGCCTGCCAAGACCGAAAGCAAGGAGGAGTCTGACGTTGAGATGACCATTACCGCCGCACAGGAAGACCCCAAGGCCGAAGGCAAGATACAGGAGCCATACGACCCGCGTCTGGACCTGTCTCATTACAAGTTCCCCACCCTGGATCTGCTCAAGCACTATGAGAATGACTCCCCTGCCATAGACAAGGATGAGCAGGAAGCCAACAAGCACCGTATCATACAGGTTCTCAAGGATTTCGGAATAGAGATAGATACCATCAACGCCACGGTAGGTCCCACTATCACGCTTTACGAGATCACTCCCGCAGCCGGTGTGCGCATATCGAAAATACGTAACCTGGAAGCTGACATAGCACTTAGCCTGGCTGCATTGGGCATACGTATCATAGCCCCAATACCCGGTAAGGGCACCATAGGTATTGAGGTACCTAACGCCAAGCCTGTAATGGTATCCATGGAGTCCATCCTCAACAGCAAGAAGTTTGCCGAGAGCAAGATGGAACTCCCTGTAGCACTGGGCCGCACCATCACAAATGAGGTCTTCATGTTTGACCTGGCCAAGATGCCGCATCTGCTCGTAGCCGGTGCCACCGGTCAGGGTAAGTCAGTAGGTCTGAACTGCGTAATAACCTCACTTCTCTACAAGAAACATCCGGCAGAGCTCAAGCTCGTCATGGTTGACCCCAAGATGGTTGAGTTCAGCATCTACTCACCTATCATCAGACACTTCCTGGCCAAGATGCCCGATGTTGAAGACTCGGAGGCCATCATAACCGATACCACCAAGGTCATCCATACACTCAAGTCACTCTGCATAGAGATGGACAGCCGCTACGAGTTGCTCAAGAACGCCAACGTACGTTCCGTGATTGAGTACAACAACCTGTTCAAGGACCGTAAGCTCAATCCCGAGAAGGGACACCGTTATCTGCCCTACATAGTTGTGGTGATAGATGAGTTCGGTGACCTGATCATGACCGCAGGCAAGGATATAGAGATGCCTATAGCACGTATTGCCCAGAAGGCACGCGCCGTGGGCATGCACATGATCATTGCCACACAGCGTCCTACCACGAACATCATTACCGGTACCATCAAGGCCAACTTCCCGGCCCGCATGGCGTTCCGCGTAAGCTCAATGATAGACTCACGCACCATCCTGGACCGCCCTGGAGCCAACCAGCTCATAGGACGCGGAGACCTTCTGTTCCTGTCGGGCAGCGATCCGGTACGTGTACAGTGCGCATTTGTAGATACCCCCGAGGTCAACGCCATCTGCCAGTACATAAGCCGTCAGCAAGGTTACACAGAGGCTTATCCCCTGCCCGAGTATGTTGACGAGAATGAGGGCGGACCCATTGAAGGCGGCGTTGAAATGGGCAAGTTTGACCCCATGTTCGCGGAGGCAGCACGTCTGGTGGTTGTTAACCAGTCAGGCTCTACTTCACTCATACAGCGCAAGTTCGCCATAGGCTACAACCGCGCAGGCCGCCTCATGGACCAGCTTGAGGCTACCGGTATTGTGGGTAAGGCCGACGGCAGCAAGCCGCGTCCCGTACTTGTGACCGATGAGGTTCAGCTGGACCGTATTCTTGAAACATACAACCTGCTTTGATTATGCGTAAATACCTTCTGTTCATATTCACTTTCTGCCTTTTGCCGCTGTCAGCACAGAACAGCGCAGATAAACTGTTGCAGAAAACCGTCTCAAAGCTTGAGAAAGACGGAGGCATATCCATGAAACTTGACGCAGAGGTTAAGAATGAAGGTACGACAGACCATATTGAACTGGAAATCAAGCTTTCACCTGATGGCAGTTTCTATGCCAATGAAGATGACAACATAATGTGGTTTGACGGCATGACCATGTGGCGCGGAAATGATTTCGGTGACGGAATTGAGGAGATTTACATCACCGAGCCTACCCCCGAGGAAAAAGAAAAGTATGACATTATAGGACTACTGCGCAAGCATCAGGGATTCAGCGTAAGCGGTAACGGCAGTGAAATGTTTATCCTTACCGCTTCAAATGCCGAGCGCAGTGTAGAGGGTATAAGCAAAGTAACAGTTACTGTTGACCCATCTACATACGTCATCAGGTCTTTGTCAGTGCAGTTCGACCAGGGAATCGGCAACATATCGGTAACCGCCAAGGTAACGGAATACAGCCCCGGCCAGAAGTTTGACAAAAGCACATTCATCTGCCCTGTCAAAGATTACAAGGATGCCGATATAATTAATTTGAGATAAAGACAAAACAGATATATGGAAAGAGTAAAATGCCTCATCATCGGTTCCGGCCCTGCCGGTTATACCGCTGCAATCTATGCTTCACGTGCCAATCTTGCCCCTGTGCTCTATGAGGGCCCGCAGTCAGGCGGTCAACTCATAACAACCACAGTGGTGGAGAATTTCCCCGGATACCCCCAAGGTGTGAGCGGTTATGACATGATGGAGGACATGCGTAACCAGGCAGCCCGTTTTGGCGCCACCATACGCATGGGTATAGTCACTGCCGTGGATTTCGGGTCAGCACCCTACACCGTGACCATAGATGACGGCTCACAGCTTCAGGCCGATACCGTGATCATATCTACCGGTGCCACAGCCAAATATCTGGGTCTGGAAGATGAAAAGAAATACGCCGGACGCGGAGTAAGCGCCTGTGCCACATGTGACGGATTCTTTTTCCGCAAGAAAACGGTGGCAGTTGTAGGCGGCGGCGATACCGCATGTGAAGAAGCGGCCTATCTGTCCACGTTGGCCGAGAAAGTCTATCTGATAGTACGCAAGACCTACCTGCGCGCCAGCGACATAATGCAGAAACGCGTTCTTGAGAACCCCAAGATAGAGGTACTCTTCAGCCACAACGCCGAAGGTCTGATTGGAGAAAACAAGGTACAGGGTGTAAAGCTGGTAAAAGACCTGGGTCTTCCTACCGAGGAGCATTACGAGCGTCCCATAGACGGTTTCTTCCTGGCCATAGGCCACAAGCCAAACTCGGATGTGTTCAAGCCCTGGATAGAGACCGATGAAAACGGCTATATCAAGACTGATGGAGCACGCCCGCTCACCAACGTACCCGGAGTATTTGCCGCCGGTGACGTGGCTGACCCCAACTACCGTCAGGCCATCTGCGCCGCTGCAAGCGGTTGCAAAGCCGCCATGGAAGCAGAAAAATATCTCAATAAATAACCCTATTCCAATTCTTAATTACGTAGCAGAATGAAGATTTCAGAGATTCTTGCCAAGAAAAAGACCCTGTCATTCGAGATTTTCCCTCCCAAGAGAGAAGACGAGACATTCACCCTGATTGACAAGACCATCAAGCAGTTGAGCACATACAAGCCCGACTATATCAGCGTAACATACGGTGCACTGGGCAACACGCTATCCAACACCGCAATGATAGCCCGCACCATAAAGGAGAACACCGGCGCCGAGCCTCTGGCCCACCTCACCTGCGTGGCATCAACACTTGACAAGGTTGACAGCGTATGCGATGAACTCAAAAACTATGGCGTTGAAAATATCCTCACATTGCGTGGTGATATTCCCAAGAACACCGATTCACCTATATTCTCCGATTTCAAGCACGCCAGCGATCTGGCATCGTACATAAAAGGCAAGTATAACGGCCAGTTCGGAATAGCCGGAGCATGCTACCCCGAGAAGCATCCCGAGGCAGCCAACCTGACTACCGACATTGAATTCATGAAGATTAAGCAGGATGCCGGAATGGAGTTCTTTGACAGCCAGCTGTTCTTTGACAACGAGGTGTTCTACCACTTCCTGCTCAAAGCCCGCAAAGCAGGAATTACCGTGCCCATCATACCCGGTATAATGCCCGTGACCAACTATGCCCAGCTGGACCGCATGATCCAGATTACCGGCTGCAACGTACCGCTCAAGCTGCGCAACTATTTTGACCGCTACAAGGATGACAAGGCTGCCATAGAGGAGATAGGCCTTATATTCACCAGTTATCAGATACTGGACCTCATTGCCAACGATGTGGACGGAATCCATATCTACTCCATGAACAAGAGCGAGTTCATAGGCAAACTGATGGACAACATAGGCTATGTAGCCGGCGGATTCTTCAAATAACCGGAAAGACCGAATGATCATAGATAAAATACAGATATTTGACGGTGCGCAAGGTACCGTTCTGGCCGATGCCCACGATCCCGAGCACAAGCATCAGGGTGTGGCTGCACTCAACATAACCAATCCTGTCCGCGTGCAGCAGATGCACCGTGACTACCTGGAGGCCGGAGCCCAATACATCACTTGCAACTCATTCGAACTAAACCCCGCCAAGTGGCAGTCACAGGAGTTCACATGGCAGCAGATAGCCGATGCCGCCATCAGTAACGCCCACACAGCCGTTGGTGACCGCGCCAAGGTGATGTTTGACGTATCCACATCGGGCCAGCTTATGGAGCCGGTGGGCCAGTTCACCTTTGAGAAGGCATACGACAACTACCGTCAGGTAGCTCTCTATACTGCTGACCGCGTTGACGGATACCTGCTGGAGACATTCAGTGACCTTTATGAGCTGCGTGCTGCAATACTGGCCATACGCGATGTCTGCAGCAAACCCATATTCGCCACCATGACATTCGATGAGCAGGCGCGCACACTCACAGGCTCCACACCGGAGATAGTGGCACTGACACTCTCATCATTAGGCGTTGATGTACTGGGCGTGAATTGCTCCAATAACCCCAAGGGAGTTGTGGATGTGGTGCGCCGCATGAAACCGTTTGCCAACTGCCCTATCCTGGCCCAGCCCAACAAGGGACTGCCCGAGATGCGTGACGGTCAGGTGGTCTATAACTGGACCGATCAGGATTTTGTGGAGATTGCCGCTCAGCTCATAGAAGCCGGTGCCTCCATCATAGGCGGTTGCTGCGGTTCATCCCCCTCCACAATCAAGGCCATATCAATCTACAAAGGACAGCCGGCTCCGGAGGTTTCAAAACCGGACGGCACATACATCTGCTCATCAACCATACTGCTCAAGCTTGAAAAGGGTCTTATATGCGGTGAGCGGCTCAATCCCACCGGCAAGAAAAAGCTCAAGGCAGCCCTGGCCGAGGGTAACTTTGAGTACCTGCAACATGAGGCGCTGGCACAGAAAGATGCCGGAGCCGATTTCCTGGACCTGAACTGCGGTGTTCCCAACTCCGATGAAAAGGCACTTTTATGCCAGGCAGTCCGCAAGGTGCAGGAGGTCTGTGACCTGCCGCTCCAGCTTGACTCATCCAACCCGGAGGCCATATCGGCTGCCATACGCCTTTACAACGGTGTGCCTATGATCAACTCCGTGAACGGAGCTGAAGAGTCCATGTCACGCCTGCTGCCCATCATAGCCTGCTATCAGGCACCTTCAGTAACCCTGCCGCTCGATGAGCGCGGCGTACCGGAGAGCTGCGAGGGTCGCATTGAGATAGCGCACCGCATCATTGAACGTGCCGAGAGCATGGGTATAGACCGCCGGCTTCTGGTATTTGACGGACTGGTTATGGCCATATCGTCAAACCCGCAGTACGGCAGGATTACCATTGACACCCTGTCCGCACTCAAGAAGTTAGGCGTACTCACCACAATAGGCCTTTCCAACGTATCATTCGGACTGCCGGAGCGCGGCACACTGAACCGCAACTTCCTGGCTATGGCATTCATGGGCGGCCTGGATATGCCAATCATGAACCCTCTGGACCGCGAGACCGTAGCCACCGTACGCGCATCGATGGCGCTCACCGGCAATGACCCGGGCTGTCAGGGATTCATCTATTTCAACACCCAGGCTTCTGAAGAACAGACGGTTGACAATCTCTACAACGCTGTCACACAGGGTCTTAAGGACCGTGTCAAGGATTGCATAGAGCGTGAGATGCCCGATATGGGCAAGGACCGCATCATAAACGAGATACTCATACCGGCTCTTGGTGATGTAGGTGCACGTTTTGCCCGCAATGAGGTATTCATGCCGCAGCTTATACGCTCGGCCGAGGCTGCTAAACTCGCATTTGCAGTCATATCGGAACAATTCAGTTCCAATGATACAGAAGCTGCCAAGGGACATCTAGTCATTGCTACTGTAAAGGGTGACGTACACGATATAGGCAAGAACATCGTGAAGGTTGTGGTGCAAAGTCACGGATTCAGTGTCACTGACCTTGGCAAGGATGTACCTAAGGAGACCGTCCTTGAGGCCGCACGCAACGAGCATCCCAATGCCGTCGGTTTGAGTGCCCTTATGACAACCACCGTTGATTCCATGAAGGAGACCATTGAACACCTTCGCGCCAACGGCATCACCTGCCCCATCATCGTGGGTGGAGCGATCATGACGCCTGATATTGCATCGGCCATAGGAGCCACATATTATTCCAAGGATGCCCTTGAGACAGCCCACCTTATGCAGCAGATCTGCCATACGGGTGATTGAGACTGACACAAAAATGATTCAGGAGAAACTCTGGAACGCTAACTACATAAAGATATGGACCGTGAACTTTCTGGTCCATTTCTCTTTTATGCTCATTGTTCCCCTGCTCCCGTTATACCTTAACGAGACATTCGGGGCCACCAAGGATACCATCGGTATGGTGCTTACCGGATACACCATCATGGCGCTGGTTATCAGGCCTTTCAGCGGCTATATGGTTGACAGTTTCCCGCGCAAGACGGTGCTGGTGGTGTGCGGAACACTGTTCTTTGGAATCTTTGCGGGTTATCTGGTTGCCGGTTCTCTGGCCACTTTCGCTGTCTTCCGTACACTTCACGGCGCTCCTTTCGGGGCTACTACCGTGGCTGCAAGCACCGTTGCAATCGATGTGGTTCCATCATCGCGCCGCGGCGAAGCCATCGGGTACTACGGCCTCAGCAACAATCTGGCCATGGCTTTGGGGCCGGCGCTTGCCATTGTTCTGCTTGAGGCGTTCAGCGGCAACTACAAGGCTCTATTCTGGGTATCACTGGCTGCATCGTTCATAGGGTTGTTGCTTGAGCTCTCAATACGTCTGCCCAGGCGGAATTTCGTACCAGAAAAGAAGGTTCTATCCCTGGACCGTTTCTTCCTGCTTGGGGGCTGGCGTGAGGCTATTGGCATTGCATGTTTTGCTTTCAGTTACGGCATCATCTCCACATACGTGGCCATTTATGGCAAGGAGGAGCTTGGAATTACCGGTGGAACGGGACTTTTCTTTGGGCTTTGCGCCATCGGACTTATTCTTTCACGTCTTACCGGAGCTCGGCATCTGCGTGACGGAAAGGTTTCACGCAATGCCTCAATGGGCATGTGCGTTTCACTTGTGGGGTATCTGCTGTTTGCCGCCCTGCACAACCCTTTCGGCTACTATGGCGCAGCTCTTATCATCGGCCTTGGTAACGGCCACATGTATCCCGCTTTCCAGACCATGTTCATCAATCTGGCTGAACACTCCCAGCGAGGCACTGCAAACTCATCTATCCTTACCTCTTGGGATGCAGGCGTAGGCTTAGGCGTACTCATTGGCGGATTTTTCTCTGAGTTCATGGGGTATCACAGTGCTTTCTGGGCTTCCTGGGTCGTTAACCTTTTCGGCGTCGTATTTTACTTCTTCTCTATTAGGCGGCATTTTGAGTCTAATAAATTGAGGTGATATTTTTTTAGCACCGCCGTACTATCCCTTTCAGGGAGGCAACGTTCCGTGGCTACTCCGGACTTCTCCGGCCCCTAAACGTCGAACGCCTCCTTTTTAGTCCCCTACGGGGCCTAACAGTATTCTAAGACTTTTCCAAATATTTTTGGACGTTTTTTGGAAACTATTATTGTTGAGTTTGTTACAATACGGATATCGC
>Ga0265298_10000514_pt1 | contig 57557 bp, 88 predicted proteins | sample AusTroGonzalo_MG_3_FD_193486 | JGI IMG/M metagenome (GOLD analysis project Ga0265298, IMG submission 193486) | Bovine rumen microbial communities from tropical cattle in Woodstock, Queensland, Australia - Gonzalo_01 | ecosystem: Host-associated > Mammals > Digestive system > Stomach > Rumen ... | reverse complement strand
AATCCGTACGGGTTCTTGCATTCTGTGATGATTACTGTTGTCATATTAATGTGCCTCAAATAATATTGTATCTCCTTTCTTCGCGCCCCAGCATCCTCCGTTGACGCTCGCGCACTCTCCGCAATTGCCTGGACACCAGAATGCGTTCTCAGTAACCAAGCAACTCTGTTCTCCGTCCTTCCATACTGGACTGGACACAGGCAGGTTGTGCGGATTCAGATTGTAATCCCTGCGCCATCCGCTGAGTAGCAGGTGGAAGTTCTTAGGGAACTCTCCCACATTCTCCAGCCACTCATTGACGATGTCAAACATCTTCGTGAAGACCAGGAACTCGCAGTTCGGAGTCCTTGTCGCTATCCCGACCATCTGACCGAGGTAGTCATAGTCCTTGATGTCCCCACCGACATGCCAACGGAAGAATCGCAGATACTTGACCGCATCCTCAATCTCCTTGAAATACCTCTCGCGGTCCTGTAAGAGTATCGCACTGTTCACTGCCCTCTGGTTCTGGCTCGCAGTGTAGCAGCATATGTGCCTTACATCATAGCAACCCCTCGCACATTGTGCACAATTTCCGCAGTCCGCCACCGGAATCAGCGACACGGACGGGACGAGTGCCGTCGTCTTGCGGTTACCGTAACTCAACTTGACATGCAGGTCGTCCACATTCGTATAGGCATCCCTCTTGTCCATCATTGTTTTTACTCTATTAGCCACGGTCTCATACTTAAACTCCGTGTACTGGTGTCTACCAGTCAATGCTTTCTTGCTTGCCATATTACTCAAGTATTACATAGTTGCCCAAATCCTTTTTCTGAAACCCGTAGGGTGGCGATGGAGCATATGGCCCCGTGAATATGCTGGGGTAAAGTGCATTGATTTCCCCAAAAAGATAGTGATATCCGTTACCTTCCTCGTCATCGGCTATTAAAATGTTCCTTTTGCCGAGACCTTTCTTCTTTGCCTCAGCGAGAAGTTCGTAGAGCCTGTCTACTGTAATTGCTTTTTCCATAACTAATATTATTAAAGATACATCCTCCAATTGGGACCCTTGACTAGTCCAATCTGAAGTACGCCCGAGTCGTCGTACGCACATGATTCGATGAAGTAGACATCGCAGTCCGAGAGAAACGGAATGTAGTTACCCTTGCCTGCTTTTGCGTTCCCGTAAAAAAGCGTGGTTGTATTATTCTCATCCACGCACTCCGCACGATTGCCACATAAGTAAGTGTACGGCATCACTCCGTGCACATCGCGATGCACTACGGATACCTTTCCCTTGACATTGAAGTCATAGTAGGGCACTTTGATGTAGACATTCTCATCAGGAATTCTTTCATTAAGATATGCCGTGATGCTGTCAAGTGCGTAGCCTGTCGCGCCAAATCCTTTGCGTGGCTTGAACTTCTCTTTCAGTTCGGTTAAATTCAACTGTCCCATATTTATTTCTCCCTTACTCTTATTATCTTTTTCACTTTGTCGCTTGGGACAAGCAGTGCCTTGCACCAGTGCCCTCCGTCAAGCAACTCGCTGATTCTGTTAGATACATAATTTGGCATAGTTGTGTTGTGTTAATCTATATCTATTCCGATAAACTTGTCTTCATTTATAAGCATATAATAGTATCCATTACCGCAGTTCAGATACTCCATATTTAATCCTGCGGTCGCCCTGCCCTGCGAGTCTTTTCCAACCCATAAGGACAGGTCATAACCCCTCCAGCGATATCTGGACGAGTGCCACTCTTCATTGGCGTTAAATGCCCTCCAAAACGCGTCCATCAGCCCGACATACTCGAAGTCTTCCTCTATCGCTTTGGTCGTGATACACTTTCCGTCTATACTCGTGCCCGTGGTCAGTCCGTTCTCATATGGTCCCTTCGCCGGGTCGGCTTCCAGACACTTCTCAATGAAGTCATTGTAAAACTCAGCCTTGGTCGCCTCCTTCTTGAACTTCAAGGTGGGATTCTTCGGCTCGGACGGTGTGAATACCTTCAGCACCCACCGCCAGTCCAGGGAGTAACCCCTCGTCCTTCTCTTCGGACTCAGTACCATCACGCTGGACTTGCCGTTGCAGATGGTCGCATTCCTCTGCCCATAGTATGGGTCTTTGATGACCGCCCTCAACTTCCCGTAAGTGTTTTCACGCAGATAAGCCTGCGCCTGCTCAATCGTCATTGTTGCCATAACTAAATGTCCTGTGCTTCTTCATAATTGTCGCAAGCATACAGGGTCGCGACTTTCCCGTTCCGGCTGACCTTCAGGCCGTAATACTTGAACATGGGATGCTCGGCAGTGTACTTGTCTGCATCCTCGTGACTCTGAGAGATTGTCTCCCGAGTATATTTTCCTATTGCCTTTTTCATACCTTAATCGCTATAAAAATCCACTGGCTTGCCGCTCCATATATGGGCAGTGCATCCGCCCAGCTTCAGATATCCGCCTTTGCCTATCCTTCCCATCTCTTCATCTCCCCTCTCCGCAAGGTCGGGCATCATATATCCGTTCTGTCCGTAGCCGTCGTGACTGACTACCACCCTTCCTAACTTCCTCACCCAAATACTGCTCTTGCTCGTCCTGGTCACTATGTAGAAGTATGGTATCTTCATACTGTAGTGAAACGATGCATCCAAAATGTCGCCCGGCTTGAAGGTGCGAGCGTCCCAGCCGTTCCTGGCCGTACCATAATCAATAACTGCCATACTATGCTCCGATTACTTCTTCAATGTCAAACTCCTCATAGAACTCATCGTAGTCAAGGTCATTGTCCTCAATGTAGTCATCCACGACTTCCGTTATCTCGTCATACAGCTCTGGGAACGCCTGGTCAAGCGGGCAACGCCACTTGTCAATGTTGTCCCACGCAATAGCGACCTTCTCTTCATAAAGGTCAATCTTCTGACGGCAGAGGCCGTCAAGTTCCTTGTAGTTAATCTCCATAATAGTGTAGTTTTGGATATTTGCTCAAATCGGCATCCGCAGCCCTCTCTCTCGTGGCACATACGAACGCCTCTATTACCTTGCTTGAGTCCCAATCCACCTCTGCGCAAGCCAGACACTCGTCATCGTCCTCAAGCTCAGCAATAATCTCTATCAACTCGTAGATGGCAAAAGACCCCTGAAACTCATCCTCCCTCCATTCGCTCAAATCCTTCCTCAGTTTCTCAAGGTCATCGGTTCTTGTGTCATCCCTCTCGCAGAATGTGAACCCCATATCACCGACAGTCTGACCGAGTTCGGCATCCCACCAAACCCGGTCAACCATCCATATCTTCTTCTTAATCATATCATCATATAGTCATCCGCCAGACTGAGGTAGTCGTCCGGGACATCAAAGCCGTAATACTTCAAAGTTGATGCGACACTCTCAAATGTATGGAAAACCATATCCATCCCGCATCCGCTGATTGACAATGCATCGGAATTGTTCCGAGCATATCGCCATCCCAACTGACTGAAGAAATAGTTGAACTGATAAATGGCAGGGCGACCATTGGCCACTATCCCGACCTCTCCGAAGAAAATCTGCCTGCTCAACCCGTCCCTGCTCACTTTCTTTACACTCGCTATGAGCCTGTGCTCTTTGAGGGCTTTTATGAACCTTTCGGCATTACGGATGCCCTCCTCCGTCTTAAGATAATCTTCTCGTTTCATTGTTATGCTACTCTGATTACTATTACTCCGTGAAAGTCAAAATCCCTCAACGAATCGCCTATTCCAAGTTCCTGAATCCGCCCGACATCGTCAAAGTCAAAACCAAGATTCTCCAATTCAGCCAGAGCGCAAGGTGTCGCGCACCAGCGTCCGTCATTGTTATACTCCACTGTGTTGATTACAATGAAGTGCCTCACATCGCCCTCAATTATCATTTTACCATCGCTTTAAGTTCCGCCTTGATTCTCCTCGCAGTATCGCCCTTCCAAGTGCCGGCGTTTGATAAGAAGTACAGGACCACGCTCTTCGCACTGTCCCATCCATAGGAATCGTCAATGCTATACAGCGACAGCATCGCCTCAAGGTAAGGCATCGCATAGACGCTCACCTTAGCACCCCAGTCCTTGCGTATTTCTCTCGCAATCTCACAAATCGGTCTCATATCTCGTCATTGATTTGGTTGTACAATCCCTCAGGGACGAAGAGGGAGCAGCCGTCCTGCCCCCATTCAACGCCCTCCAAGTCCATAAACTTCTGGCTCTCCGGCCATTCTACCTTGACATACATAGCCTACTTCTCCCCCATTATACGGCTCATAAGAGCGTCCATAGTGTCAAGCCACAGGTCGTCCTCGTCATAGGCGGCGAAAGTCACGAACACAATCTTGCCGACCTGCTCGTCAAGGTTCTTCGGAAGATACTCTTCCCTACCGCCTCCCAAGTAATACAACTGGCGGATGGTGTCAATGTCCGCTTCGCTCTGCGGCTTGGTTACCCACACCTCATTCTCGCCACCGCTGTTGAAGATGTTGCACTCCAACTCCTTATTGATGGTTATCTTCTTGAGCCTTCCCCTCAGCACGCCCTTCGCCGACCTCTCATAGCGTCCGCACTCCTCCTGGTCTGCGAACATTGTTCCGTCAATTGCCTCGTAACCCTCTACTACCTTGGTTACAATCTCTTTTTCAATCTTCTTCATAATAGTTGTGTTTTAAATGGTTGTTTTACTTTTGTTAAATGCTCGTAATGTCTGTTTACATAAGTCCTCTATTGTTACTGGATTTGGATAAGGGATGCCCATCTGGTCTTCATCCATATACCACTCCAATTCGTCTCGCTCCGCTTCCTTCGCGAAGTGTTCGTATAACTCCACGATTCTCTTGATGTCCTGCCAAGTGAGCGCCGTTGATAACTGATGGAGTACTTCAAGGACTTCCACCCACCCGTTATAGCCCTCGCTCTTAAGGTGTTTGCATACATCCCCGAAGGCTAGCTCCTGGGTATCGCCCCATACATTAGACTTCACCATATCCTATCCCTCCACTAATTGCGGGCCGCTACCGAGTAGCCACATATTACACTCCATAGCCAAGTCCGTTCCGTCCTCCACTCCGAACTCCTCGTAAATCTTGTCGCACTCGCTTATCTTGAGTTTGTGCTTGGTGCAGTCAACCTGCCCTTCAAATGTCGCCAAGTCAACGCTCGGCTCGCTCCTCAGGTACATCTGCCTGATGAACTCTCTTGCATTAAACTTCTCCATTCTCCTTGCTCTCTATCAGTTCTACAAACTGGGTCACTTTCGCCTCGTTATAATCGTCCTCATTATAACTCTCCCACTCAACCTGCTCCGCCCACTCAATCTCACTCTCCGCGTTGAACTTCGTTATCCTCATCTTGACGCACCAATAGTCGCTCTCTGACCGATACGCCTCTACACATACAAATCCTCTAATGTCCGCAAACCTCTTCTGCAACTTGCCGAAGTCGGTCAATACTTGTTTTCTTGTTTTCATACTTCTCTCATTAAAAAGGGCGACCTATTCAGCCGCCCCGCCTTCGTTTAACATATCCGTTTCAGCCTGTGCCCCCGCCTCAATCAACTCCTCCTGACTCACTTCCACTTCCAAGCCGTTCTGCACAGCCTGCAGTGCTACATAGTCCAGCACCGCTAACTCAACTGCCACTAATCCGAGCAGTCCGATAATCGTCCTACGCCCTTCCATAGTGGTACTCGTGATTAGTTACATACCATCCGAACCTCTCGCAATGCTCCTTGTTCAGTTCGTTCTGCATTTCTACCGAGTGCCTTCTCCACCTTCTCTCCAACTCCCTCGGACTCACTGTGCCGGCCACATAGGTCAGCACCTTTTTGCCCAATCCGAGCCTTGCCCGTCTGAGCTGATTCATCCAATAGTTGTTCATATTATTTTTCCTCGTTAAAGGGTTATACTCTCGCCTCCCTTATCATCGCCTCGGGACACTCCTCCCACGGCATTACATTGTACTTCTGCATAAGGTCAACCCACTTGGTCTGTCCAAATGACTCACCCCATTTCTTCACAAGATACTGGCGTAGCATCGCCATTGATTCACTTCTGCTCCTCGTTTAACCAATCCACGCCAGCAGGTAATCCGGCTCAAGACCATACTCCGCCAGTAATTCATCGTACTCGTTCAACCCAACCGTGCGGATGTCCTTTCTCAAAAGACGATTCATCCGGTGGTTCAACTCAATGTACTCCGCGTCAGTCAAAATGCTCCGCATCTCGTCCTGCCAAAACTTCCTTACATTGCTCATCTTTCGTTCAATTAAACAGTTAGTGGACGCATCGGGTATCGCTCAACCGACTCGCCCTGCCGTTCATATCGTTTTTATCTTTCCCGCTATCCTCATAGCGAGCGTTAAAGAACCTTCCGATATCATAGCCTCCACAACGCATCGGGTTCTTCGGCATCCTCCGCGTTAAGTCGCAATCCGTGCTGCCAGTTACCCGACAACACTCCCAGCACGCCCTCCCGTCCGCACCTTGATTCCGTACCTATTCAACGCTACCATCCGATTGTGTCGCTCATCACGACAACAACCGCTCACGCATATCCGTTCCCGTATATCATTCTTCCGTGCTGGTCGTCCAAGTTCCCTATCATCACACCGCTCCGATATCGTTCCATTAATCGGTGCAGGCTACAGGGCATAAGCAGTGCCTGGCCACTCTCGTTGTTTATAGTCCTTTCCTACTACGCAGGTCGTGTACTCCCGCTGAACTAAACTACTGGATACATTCGGGCATTATTCCTTCGGCTCTTCCCCGTCAGGCTACACTCTACGCTCCACTCCTAATAAGTGGTTAGGTGCTGGTTCGCCACTCTTACTTGATTGTTCGTTCGGATACGGCACAATCGTTCAAATGCACTCCCCAGTCAGGGCGTCCCCTTACTCTCTCGTTCGTCGTTCGTCGTTCAGGACTCGTTCAATATTGGCTTTTAGTTCGTGGCGGCGTATCGTGTCATTCTTTCAGGCAGTCAGTCCGTCAGCACCCCAAATTGTAAAAGGGCGTATTTTGAACCCGCAGGGAGTGTCGCTCTCCCTGTGGGTGTGTTGGTGTATGTAACTACCTTGTTACTTTGTGATAGGCACTACAATAGTCTGCTTAAAACGGTTTCCGATTCTTTCAGATTCAATGCAATTTAATGCACATTTCTTCAGCAAACCGCGCGCGGTTGCACCGCTAAGATTTGCTAGTTTAAAATAGGTATTACCGTTGTTGTCTTTGTACTTATTGCAAGGCTTTAAATCCTCGGTAACGAATTTTGAAAAATTCTTAATAAGCCATATTTCCGGCTTTTCTCCGATACCGCCCGAGATTCCTGCAATAACCGCATTAAGTGCTTTAAATGCGGTATCTTCGTGTTTCAGCCCGTCCCACTGCAGTTTTAACTGCTTTTCGTAGTTACTGAAAAACGCTTTTACTGATTCTTTTGCTTTTTTAGAATCTTCGTTGTTAAAGAGATTTGCGTCTCTTTCTACGATAACTACTCTTGTAGTTACTTCGCTCTTGTTTACTTTGTTTGCCATAATTAAATAAATTTAATATTGTTAGTAATGTGTTGTCAGTGCTGATTTTTGAGCGGTTATTAGTGTTACAATCTATTGCAGCATTTTCACCGTACACCTATACTATAGCACATTATATGCCAAAGTGCTGTGCCATACTCCCATTTTTCCGCAATTTTCTTCATTTTTTTAAAAATCGGCTTCCTGGGGCTGTCTGCGGGCGTTTTTTATATGCATTTATTTTGCATTTTATTCCATTTTTCCACATAGCAATTTTTAAGGTTTGGCACACCACTTTTCAACTGACAAATTGACAGAATTTTTCTGACAACATGGCATTGTATATACTGACAATATGGCAGAGCACATGCCATTGTATTAATGTGTTAGTACACCCATACACAACCAACCCCAAAAACGCACAAATAAACAACGCATAAAACGCCCATAAACCCACTTTTTAAGCCAATTAAAACGATTTAATAAAACAACCTTAATAACACATTGACCAACATTTTTTAAAACGATTTAATCGGCGCGAAATGCGGATGCTTCTAATTTGGAAAAGTTCTAAATTGTAAAATGCTGATTTTCAAGCACTTACAAAAATGCAACGAACATCACGCAGTCGTAAGTGATTGATTTTCAAGCACTTAGCAAAGTTTTAAAGGGGTGGAAGGGGTGCAAGACAACCCCCGCCCTACGGCTAGGGTGTGATTCTGAAATTTTTTTTCTTGCATTTTTGGGGTGGAGTGCTGATTACCAGGAGGTTGCGGATGTGTAAGTGTAATCTGTGGTATTTGTGGGAGATTGAAAATTTTGTTTACACCAAAAAGTGTGTAAATGCCACGCTTGTAAGTAAGTGATTTTCAGCGATTTACAGAGATTTGTGGTATTGTGGTAGAAAGTACATATAAATAACACGAATTTAACCTCTACACTTACGCCCTATCGTTACGCAGGAGGAACCACTTTAGAAAAAACGGGTTCTATCTACCACATCTCCCACAGACCCCTCGTAAGACACTGATTCAGAAATATTTACGGACCGTGGTATTTGTGTGGTATTACCGATTTTGTAATGCCACAAATGCCACAGGCACGGGATTTGTAGCTGAATCCGACCGTATGAAAAATTGGAAATTGAGCATAAGCGGGGCTGGTCATCTTCGGAGGCGAGTGATGACGGGGGAGGTGTCCGAGTTCATATATAAGGAGGGCTCGGAGGAGAAGATGCGCAGGGGTCCGAGGGTCGGGACGGTCGTGCCGTTGTGGCTGGACTCCGTGGAGAGGGAGTGCTTGGAGAGGATGGGATACGGGGAGGAGTTCCTCGTGCGGATAGAGGAAGTGAGGGTCGTGCGCGGGTTGGACGGAGTATATAGGATGTGGCTGAAGGTTAGTCCCGTGAACGGGTATGTAGGATGTGACTTGGACGGATTTTCGAGATGGCGGTATTTAGGGTAGGTCAGGACGAGAGGCGGAAGGCTGTTCCCGGGTACGGGGGCAGGTACGAGGTGAGCGACCTCGGGAGGGTTTTCTCCGGGGGAATGGAGATGTCGCTGATAAGGGGCAGGTATGTGAACCTGTGCTGGAGGGGCGAGGTCAGGAGGGTGGATGTGTCGTACCTGGTCGCGAGGGCTTTCGTTCCGAATGTGGAGGGGAGGCTGTATGTGGAGCATCTGGACGGGGACTTGGAGAACTGCCGGGCGGACAATCTGGTCTGGGTCGAGAAGTGTGGGACGCTCGTGAAGAGAGGCAGGGGCAGGAGGGTGCTCGGAGTGGTGCAGTACACCCTTGAGGGAGACGAGGTGGCGAGGTTCGGGAGCGTGAAGGAGGCGAGTGAGATGACGGGTGTGTCGTGCAGCGTGATAAGGGGCTGCGCCGAGGGGAGGACTGAGAGGGGTCGTAGATGGATATTCAGATATGTATTATAGGGAAGTGACGGAGATAATGGTCGGGGAGAGTCCCGAGGAGGCGGTGGAGCGTTGCAAGGACGCCCTGAAGGAGAGGCTGTGGAAGGAGGTCTGGAGGGACGCCGTGGAGGTGTCGGGGGCGGAGGTGCATATAGAGGGCGGCAGGGTAGAGGTGACCCTGGGTGAGAGTGACATTTTTTAATTTTTTACAGATATGAAAGAGATTAGGTTTAACATTTGTGACGAGGTGTTCTACTTGAACACAGCCACCTGGGCGGTGGAGAAAGGAATGGTCAAGGGCATACAGGTTGTCCCGATAGGGATAAGCAGGGATGCCGAGGGCAGGGAGGTCTTGGACGGAGACAGGGTCCTGTACGCGTTGAAGGACGGTGGTGTCGTGACTGACGCCGAGGCTTTCGGGAGTGCGGACGAGGTGAAGAAGAGAGTGAGGGAGTTAGTGAGGGAGTGGAATGGAGTGGAAGTACAGTGAGGAGAATCCCCTGCGGGTCTTTGAGGCGTTCGCGGGGTACGGGAGCCAGGCGATGGCTCTGAGGAACATAGGGATTCCGTACAGGGTAGTGGGGATAGCCGAGATAGACAGGTACGCTATAAAGGCGTACATGGCTGTTCACGGAGAGACGAGGAACTGGGGGGATGTGACGCAGATGGACTGGAGCGAGGTGGAGGACTTCGACCTTCTGACCTGGAGCAGTCCGTGTCAGGATTTCTCCAATGCCGGCCTGCAGAAGGGCGGGGAGGAGGGTTCCGGGACGAGGAGCAGCCTCCTGTGGCGTGTGAAGGATGCGATAGCGGCGAAGCGGCCGAGGTACATATTGTTCGAGAATGTGAAGGGTTTCGTGTCGGGGGACAATCTGGCCACCTACAAGGCGTTGTACGAGTATCTCTCCGGGGAGGGATACAGCGTGTTCGCGCAGGTCTTGAATGCGAAGGACTACGGCGTGCCCCAGAACAGGGAGCGCTGTTTCATAGTGGCCATTCAGGGAGACACTTGGTACAATTTCCCCCAGCCGAGGGAGTTGACCGTGAGTCTGGTGGACTTGCTGGAGAAAGAGGTGGCGGAGAAGTACTACCTTGACCAGGCGAGGGTTGACCGGTTCATAAGCGAGTTGCCGCCGGAGAAGCTGGCGATGCTGGAGGGGTTATGATTCGCAGGTCGGAAGAAGTGATAGTGCTGGGGTTGTATTCCCCGAACAGCCAGATGGGGGGCAGGGTCTTTGATGTGAGAGGCGTTGCCCCGACCGTGATGGCTGGGACGCACGGGTACGGTTTCGGATGCATATTGCTGTATGAAGAGGATGATGAGCGTAAAGAAGATAGGTAACCTCTTTGGGGCGACAGGAGGGTCTTTTGCGGGGAACATCTATGACCGCAGAGGGCTCTGTCCGACGATTAACTGCGCGGGTGGAGGCTGGAGGGAGCCGATGATTATTGAAGAGTATGAAGGTTCTGATAAGGTATCCTCACGGGTGGTTTCCGGGAGGGATATGGGAGAACGAGTACGCCCCGACGGTGACGATATCGGCGTGGGAGCATAACAATTATGTCTTGGAGTGCTATGAAGAGGACGATGATACTGAAGAGGGAGCGGAGCGAGGAGGAGAAGCGGAGGCGTCATCTGTACGGTGACAAGGGCGCGAAGTTCAGCAAGGCGAAGGTGCCCTGTGTTGATACGGGCGGCGTGATAGGCACTGTGACGACGATGGTGACGAAAGATTTGCTGTTACTGGAGATATATGACTAGGGTCGGAGCATACGGGGTGAGCAGGACGCGGGACAAGAAGGGTGTCATCGTGAAGCGGGATGTGAGGGACTGGGTGAACTGTGTGCACACGATGGCGGGAGCAGGCTGGGAGACTATGGAGATACTGGTATTAGAAGTATATGAAAGTGATGATGTGTGCGTTGAGGGGCAGGGGCGGGAAGCCTGGTGAGAGGGATTCCTGGCATCTGCGCCTGGAGATAGGCGAGGAAAGAGTCAGTAATACGATTGACTCCGTCCAGAAGGATTACCTGCTGATGGAGATATATGACGGCATGGAAGTTGCAGGGACGGAGTCTGAATTTGAATGATATGGGAAAGGTTTACAAGATTAGGAAACTGACGGCGAGGGAGTGCTTTCGCCTGATGGATGTGAGGGACGAGGACATTGACAAGATTAAGGAGTCGGGGATAAGCGAGTCGCAGCAGTATAAACTGGCAGGAAACAGCATTGTGGTGGCGGTATTGGAGGGTCTGTTCACGCAGATGTTCCGAGAAGATTCCGACGCTTTGTTTTAAAATAGAATTTTTATATATTTGCATTTGCGCTTAGGGGTACGGCGCGAAAAGGAAGTTTAGCCAGAGCGGATAGGGGAGTACCCACCTTTCCTTCGGAGAGGACCCCTGTCCGTTCTGGCGTTTTTTCACTAAACCGCAACAGAGTGAAGTTTGAGGGAGTCATAGACTATCTCGTGTCCACCGCAGGGGACGAGATAACTGGAAAGGGAGCAGGCGACAACAAGGTCGACAAGTTGAAGGAGGCTGAGTTGTGCGAGGCTCTGGACTCGTATATCTGTGGTGAGGAAGGCGACGAGGGGTGCGACTATTTCAAGGTGGAGGATGGAGATGTCATTTTCCTATATAACGGTCACGCATACGAGAAGATAGATGAGGTGCAGATGCGCTATATCATCAAGAAAGTTCTTGAGAGGACGGATGTGGGTACCGTCTATAGGAGGAATTCGGCGAAGAAGATTGCGGAGGAATGCAGGGATTCACTGCTTTCCAACGAGAGGTGCAGGTTCATACCCGACAGGCGTTATGTGGTGTTCAACAACTGCGTCTTGGACACTATGGCGAACCGGGTATATGAGCACGACATAAAGTATAAGACTGATGTGGTTCTAAACTTTGACTATGATAACGAGACGAGGAGTGCCCTGTGGGACAGGATTATCACGCAGACTATACCCGATGAGGGGCAGAGGCGTGTGTTCCAGCAGTTCTGCGGGGCGTTTCTCGTTGATAGACGCAGGTTCAAGATTGAGTACCTCTGCATGTTGATAGGAAACGGGCGGAACGGAAAGTCCGTGGTGACGGATGCGATAGCGGGGGTGTTCGGGGACGGGCTGATAAGCAGTTACTCTCCCGAGCAGTTGTTTGGAGCAAGCAGCCACTGCCTGTACAATCTTGCGGACATCAACGGCAAGATAGCGAACATCTGCGATGACTTGAAGAACAAGGACTTCTCTGGAGGCGATTTCAAGCAGTTCATCTCGGGGCATAAGTTCCAGGCAAGGCATATCTACGGGCGACCGTTCGTAGTGAGCAGGATTCCCCTTATGATATGCTGTATGAACGAGATTCCGCCGACGACGGACGACACCTTGGGGCATTACAGGCGACTGTTGCCGATTATGTGCCCGAACCAGATTGCGGATGACGAGGTGGACTACGAGCTCCCCGAGAAACTGGCCGCGGATGAGGTGCGTTGCGCCATTTTCAACTGGATTCTTGAGGGTTACAGGTCTCTTGTGGCCAACAAGGGCAGGATTGAGGTCAGCGACTCCATCAAGGAGATAAGGGAGGATATCAAGACTGAAGCCAACTCCGTGAGGAGATGGATAAAGGAGATGGACTATGTGCCTGGGCATAGAAAGGCGGACTGGAGGTCTATGAAAGAGTGGATGTCCATCTATCAGAACTACTGCAAGGACTATTCCGAGGTCCCCAGCACGCCCAAAAAGGTCGGGAAAGTGTTCCGTGAACTGGGATTTCCAAGCGAGAAGAGGCGCGACACCACCTGGTGGTGCATCGCGAAGAGGGATGACGAGCCCGTCAAACTCACGAACCTGCCCGTGGAGGAGGATGACGCCGATTTACCGTTCTAGATATGGCAGATTACAGGGTTCATAGGGTTTTTGAGCAAATACCCTCCATTTTGGGTATGGATTTGGTGCGTAAGGGCGACAAATGGGAAGGTCCGTACTACCTCAACGGCGACAGGCACGCCTTCAGGAAGGAAAAGTTGAAGGTGGCGAAGTGGAAAGGGCAGATTTGGCTCTTTGAGGAGGGTGGAGATTCCATGAGTCTGACCAAATGGCTCGTGGAGAACGGCAGGGCGACCGATTATAGGGACGCGATACGGCTCTTGGAGGGCGACAGACGCCCTTTTGTATATGATGCAAGGGTAAGGGAGAAGGAAAAGGTCGTGAAATATGTCCCGATTGACGCTCTTTTGGGCGCAAAGGCGTATGATTTGACCCTCAGTCCCCTTTTCAGATATATGTGTCGGCTTTTCCCCGAGAAGAGGGTCAGAGAGGTCTGGGATATGTATAATGTGACCGCCAACAGTAAGCACGGAACGGTTTTTTGGTATGTGAACGAGTCCGGGCATATATGCCACGACAAGATTTTATGGTATTCCGACGACGGGCACAGGATAAAGACCCTGCCGATGAGCAGGCAGTACAGGATAGGTGACGGATACACCGAAAATCCGCTTTTCGGGAGTCATCTGGAGGGCAAGATAGAGGGCATAGTGGAGTCCGAGAAGACCTGCCTCTATGCGGCCTGCTATTACGGGGGAATCTGGCTCGCCACGGGCGGAAAGAACAATATAAAGGACGCTGGGGACATTCCTCTCTATCCAGACAGGGATGCTGAAGCCTTATGGGCAAAACACGGGAACTGCGTGAAGTGGTATGAGAACTGGAAGGGGTGCGGAGAGCACTCCGACCTCGGAGATATGATAGAATACAAGGTTTTAGGATATAAACGCTAATTTAGAATGATTCCAGATTACGACGGATGCATATGGGCTGTAGAGCCTGAGCGGAGGCAGTGCGAGTTCTGCGTCTACAGGGAGTGCGAACTCAGGGAGAAGGAGGAGCAGGCGAGGCGGGAGCAGGAGAGAAGGATTGAGTCCTATGTCGAGATAATGTCCCAGATTCTGGGCATTGACATAAAGGCACGGTGCAAGGAGCACGACTATGTCTGGGGGCGCAACATCGTAGCCTATCAGATGTTGAAGGATGGGTTGCGTCATAGGGTAATAGCCGGGTATCTGGGCATTGACAGGAGTTCAATCTTCCACATCGCGAAGAGAGTTGAAATGATGCTCCAGTACCCCAAGAGTTACTCCAAGGAGATGAAGATTTGGAGAAGATTCCAGGAATTGACATATTTGCACAAACAATAGGGCTATGTTTATCAGATTTCAGAAATGGTGGTTGTTCAATATCGCCAATCCCGTGCTTGACGAGGTTGAGCTCGGGGCGTTTCGCATCACTTTCCGCAAGTACTTTATGGAGATAGAGACTATGAGCGGAAATTTCTCGGCGCGGTACACCGCTGCCGAATATCCTTACGGATATCTCTTGGAGGCTATGAACCAGAACAAGCAGGAGACCGTCCACGGCTTCTGCGAGAGGGTTTATATGTGGTCTATGCTGATTCTTCGCGACCAGAAGCTCGCAGATGATATGGATGAGGCTGTGCACCAGTATCACAAGCGTCTGGAGAAGGACATCAAGGTTGAGGAGAATGAGACCGAGGAGAAGATTGCCCTTGAGGGGGAGAAACAGATTCAGGAGTATGTGGAGGCGCCGCCGAAGCAGAAGAGGAAGATAGAGCGTGACGCCAACGGCAGGTTCAAGAAGGCGGTACGGGATTTGCAGGAGACGGAATAATTACCTATCTTTAATTTTGCTATGGTCGAGGTAGCAATAAGGAATTAACAGCCCGGATTAGTAGGCAGACGCTCGACCCGTCTACTGAAAGTTCGGGTTTTTATTTTGTGTATGAAAGAAACTTGGAAACCCGTAGTCGGTTATGAGGGATTATATGAGGTTAGTGACAGGGGTAATATTAGGGGGTTATATGCAAGAAAACATAAGCAGAATCTCTCCCCCGCACATAACAGGAAAGGATATCGGTATGTCTGTCTTCATAAGGAGGGGCAACGGAAGATAAAGAAAGTTTATCGTGTTGTGGCGGAAGCATTTATCCCTAATCCATATCATCTACCTGAAATAGACCATATTGATGGGACGCGAGATAATGATGTTGCGTGGAATCTTAGATGGGTGACGCATAAGCAGAATATAAACAACCCCATAACGAGGGAGAGATTTAGGGATGTTAAAATCGGGGAGAAAAACAGTTTCTGGGGAAGGCATCATAGCGAGGAGACCAAACAGGCTATTAGCGACAAGAAACGAGGTATGATTATTGTAGAGCAAGAGATTATTTAGTATTATGGAACAGGAGAATATTCATTTTAGAATGGGAGGGCGTCTAAGTCACTGCGGTGTGGAATGCCTCCCGAATGGCAAGGATATCGAGAGGATAATCATAGCCAAGATTGAGTACAAGGAGAAGGAAACGATTAACGGACGAGTAGAAATGGGCGTTTGGGTGGCGCATTTTGCGCCCAATCCATACACTAACCTTCCGATGCTGCTGAATGCTACCAACCGCAAGAGGCTGGTCAAGCAATTTCCCGAATGTGACGGGTATCCTGCCCGCCTGGAGAATGTGCCCGTGAGATTGACGAAGGAAAAATGCCGTGATGTGCAGGACGGAGGAGAGACTTGGGGATTGAGGATAAGCCAGATTCCCGCTTCGGAAGCCCCCGCTCCCCAGAGAAAGACCGTCCCCGAGGATAAGGTGCAGGCGGTCATTGACTGGGCTAAGAAGAACGGCAAGACTATGGCCGACATAGAGGCTATGTATACGATGAGCGAAGCGGTGCATGCCGCACTGGCTGATGCTCTGGATGATTTACCCGATTAATGACAACTTATGACAAAAGAAGACATTTGGCTTAAAAAGAGGCTTGGAATGATTACTGCCAGCGAATTAGGGCAGATTACCAGTGCCAGTGGAAAGATTATTGACGGAAACCTGTCCTATATTCGTTCAAAGAGATGGGAGCGCAAGCGCGGATTCGCCCATCCTGCATCTGCTCGTACTATGGACATAGGGAACGAGCAGGAGCCGATGGTTTATCAGTGGGCTGTGGAGAATCTCATCGGCGGGTTGGGGTTTGATTCCATCGTTTATTCGAAGGACTTGCCCGAGATACCGTTCTGGAGGGCTACGGATTGTCCCCTTGGGGCGTCACCGGATGCCTATACCCCGGACGAGCGGATAGTCTTTGAGTTCAAGACGCTCGTGGGGGCTACTTCCATAGAGTTCTTCGGTGACGAGCATACTCCGTACGAGGAGAAGAAACTGGCTGTCGTGAAAGACCATCTTGACCAGATTCTCGGTCTTTTCTGTTCCAACTCTGCGGTAGAGGAGGTCTGGCTGATAAAGTACATCTATCAGGACGATGACATTATGGCTGACACCGACAGCCCTCTCGCCTCGTGGAGAGGTCTGGTATTCAAGTTCAAGAGGTCTGACTACAAGGAGTCCATCGCACAGATGAAAGAGCGTGTCCGCCTTTTTGATGCGATGATAGACTCGCCGGAAAGCCCTGTCAACTTCAAGAAAGGAGGATGGTATGTTGATGCTAATGGAAGACTCCAGCACGATTAATGTCGTAAAGGACGAAACCGGGAAGGTCTTGGCAAGAGTTTTTATGGTAAACGGAGTCCTGCATGTCTATAGGACTCCGTGCTGTACCATAGGAACATACTTTCAGATTCTCTCATTCCTGGAGGAGCAGGGCTATAAAGTGCTATGAGGAGTCCGTTGAACAGAACGACCGCGCCACAGGTGCTGAAACTGCTTGACTACTGCTTCAAGCAGGGCGTCCTTGACGCCTGTGAATTGGGAGATGACTACTCCGCCAGGGATTGGATGGAGGCGCGAAAGGAGGACGGGGGCTATGGGCTACTTTCCGACATAGAAACTCCTTACGACTGGAGACGATGGCGTTTCACCCTGTTCAGATGGTGTCGCAACGCCCGTATGGGGAGCATAGGGGAAACCTATATTGACAGAATATGTAAAGTGTCTAATTTCCTCTTCTGCGTGGTGCCCATCTCTATGAGATTCTATCTTATGGGGATAGAGGAGTGGCTTGAGTATCCGAACCATACCAACATACAGATATTCAAGCAGAACAGGAAGGTTCATTGGAAGCCCGTCGCCCCGCACCTTAGAGTTATAACGAAGGATGACTTCATCTCCTACATACAGGATTTCGTTTATGAACGCCATAAGTTCCATAAGAGGATACAGGAAGACTGCTCGGAAGAGGAGGCGACAGCGATACTCACCCGAGACGCATCCGATAAATCTTACAATAATTTCGTCAAGGCTGTTTGGGCGTTGACAAGACCATCACAGTTATATGCCGAATTACGAAACTACGAAGAGGACGACGAAAGTCTTTAGTGCGAAACACTCAGAGCCGGGCAGTTTTAGGAAGGGTTACATCCTGCTGCCTGTGGGGTATAAATACAACTCCGAATGGAGGACGGCAAAGAACGGCGACAAGTTGAAACTATGGGACGGGGGGTTGTATACCATCTATGCCGTAAGGAGACTTTCACTTGATAAACCCGAGGCTGACATCCTCTGTCGCCTTAGATATGGCATCCCTTTGAAGAGATGCATTAGTATTTGGAAGAGCAATGCCCTTATTGAGGGGCACGGGGCGAACGCAATCAGTACAGATGAATGCTTATGGATAATATACGATACAGAATAGAATCAAAATTCGCGGATGTGATTCTGCTTCCATCCAATGCGATTGAGTCTGATTTTTGGACATCAGAGAACGGGGTCAAGGCGACCTTCATCACTTCGGATGATGTCATATGCAAAGCAAGATGGCTGTGCACTTGGAGAAACTTTGAAGGGTCATACGACGACCTGCTGGACTCCATTTGTACCGCGAGATGGAATGCCCCGTTTGTAACCATCCGCTCCCTATGGCTCTCAAGGCTTGGGAAGGTGGATGAGTTCTGGCACTTAATAGAATTGACGAGGATTGGTTGAGCTCAGAGGATATCAGGAGGTGGCGGTGCGAGAGATTCGTGAAGCCCTCGGGAAATACAAGAGAGCGGTGTGCGTGATGCCGACAGGCTCTGGCAAGGGGCTGGTGCTCGGGTATACCGCCGCCCTTGCCTCCATAAAGGGCACAAAGACGCTTATTTTGGCTCATAGAGAGGAAATACTGAAGCAGGACGCCCGGCAGTGCCAGAAGTGCGGGATTGAGCCTGAAATCGTATCTCCGAAGCATAGAAGAGTCCCGGGCGGGCTGGTCGCCTGCGGTATGGTGCAGACCCTTCGCCGGAGGATTGAGAAGCCTGAGTGGCTTGAGTATGTCAAGTCCGTCCAGATGCTCATCATAGACGAGGCTCACCTGTGCGACTTTGATTTTGTCTTTGACCACATCTCCGACAAGTGCTATGTCGTGGGCTACACTGCGACTATGGCTCGTTACGGAGGGATGACGCAGGCAGGTCTGCAGTACAATGCGATAGTCCTGGGACCGAGCGTCAAGGAACTCATAGATATGAAGTACCTGTGCAGATGCAGGCTGTTTTCTCTGGACGCCCCGTCAATGGACGATGTGGAGTGGGATTATGGCAGGGGAGATTACGCCCTGGGGCAGATGGCGGCCAAGTTCAAGTCCAAGGCTCGGTATGTCGGTGCTGTGGACAACTATCTGAGGATATGTCCCGGCGAAAAGGCAATTGTCTTCGCCTGCAGTTCCGAGCAGTGCATCGGGCTGACAGAAGAGTTCAATTCTCGTGGCATAAAAGCCAGATACCTCCTGTCCGGCAGTTTTGACGAGGATGAGGAGTTGAGCGGAGAGAGGAAGGAAATCGTGGAAGCATTCAAGAGAGGGGATTTTCCTGTACTAGTCAATCTCGGAATCGGCGTGGCTGGGCTGGATGTGCCCGACATCAAGGTAGTGATGTTGATGTATGCCACGACATCCTTAGTCAAATACCTCCAGAGCCTCGGGCGTTGCAGCAGACCTGCAGAGGGCAAGAACTATGAGTTCATATGCCTTGACTTCGGCAGGAACTACGAGAGGCTCGGCAGATATGAGGACGACAGGACTTACGGACTCTGGCACAACACGAGTGCTGGCGGAGGTGTCGCTCCTACGAAGATATGCCCCCAGTGTGGGAAAATGGTGCCCGTATCGTGGTCTGATTGTCAGTTCTGCGGATATCACTGGCCGACACAGCAGGAGGTATTCCAAGCCGAACTCCACGAAATAGCCGAGGAGAATAGCGAGGAAACAATAGAGGGATATGTTGCGAGGAAGAAACTTGACAATTGGAAGAATGACTGGATTCTTCGTGACATTTGCCAAAAACATCCCGAGAATATGAAGGAGGCGTTTATGAAAGCAATAGAGATACTCCGTACAAGGCACGGGGCGAACATTAGCCCAAAATATTGGCATTTTTTCAAGGAGCATAAGCTCGGCAAGGTAAAAGTTAAACAGGATGAAGAACCGAAATTATTATGAAATCAGGAGATAAGGTTTGGGTATGGAATGCCTGGGCGGAGAAGTCAAGGCAGATAGAGCAAGGAACACTTGTCGGATATACAAAAGGAGAGGAGGGTGTGACCGTGCGTCTTGCAGGAAGGGAAAGACCCTATAACTTTCTTGTCTCCGAGTGTTTCCCCACCCGCGAGGCTTTGTGTGAACATTATAGGAAGATATTTGAATAGTTATGAAACCAGGAGATAAGATTTGGTATCTTGACAAGAGGCGCGAGATGCCAAGAGAGGCTGAGATTGAAATGATAGGGGTAGAAACAACACGAAGAGGACGCAAAATCATAACAATCACAATAATAGATTGGGATTTAGTGGTCGCTATTGAACGGTACGGCGAAATAGTCCCGATGCCCTGCATACACTTGAAACCCGAAGAAGTTTTTCTGAGTAGGGAGGCTTTATGTGAACATTATAGGAAAATATTTGAATAATTATGACAGTTAAAGAATTTATAGAAGAACTGCAAGAGTTAGAACAGGATAGGCTCGTCTGGTTCTCAAAAGACGGCTCATATCTGGCTTGGGATATGCCCGAGCCAGTCAGGCTCACAGCCTCAGACGAGGATTATTTTGATAACTACTGTGATGAACGCGGGCGTAGCCCGAGGGAGGGGGATTACTTTTTCACTTATGAAAAATAATTGCTATCTTTGTGAAAACCGCTTAATATGCAAGTATTTGTACCCTACCCATCGCCGATAAATGTCGCCTGCTGTATGGACGAGAAGCGTCTGAACAAGCAGATAATAGAGTGCCAGCAGATTCTTGACGCCATTGACGGCAAGAGTGATGCTTGGAAGAATCACCCCGTAACCAAGATGTATACTCCATACAGGGAGTGGCTTGACCGTTATAAAATCTGCCTCAAGAAGTATCAAGAGGGCGATATGGACACTGCCACCTGGTGGAGCAACCATGCCAATCTCATCCGCCCCGAGTGGATGACGATGACTTTCTGCGACCAGCACAAGAGGAGGTTATATACGAAAGCCCCGACGAAGTACCCGCAGTTTGAGCCATATGGCGAGTCCGAGGAGAACTGGTACATTGTGGACGGACAACTCAAGAGGTACATCAAAGGCAAAGAGGTCTGATATGATTATTGAGAAGCCCGACCAGCCTCAGAAGAGACCTCGCAGTAACCCGGAGATGCGTCTGCAGGCGGAATGCGTCCAGATGGCTTGGAATGATTTTCCTCAGACGAGGAGGCTTCTGTTCCACATAGCGAATGAGCTTGACAGACCTGATGCGAATGCAATGATTGGAGCGCGACGCAGGGCGGAGGGCATAATCCGTGGTGTGTCCGACCTTATCCTTATGATTCCGCGTGGAAAGTACCACGCCCTCTGCATAGAGATGAAGACCGAGTCGGGCGTACAGTCCAGATACCAGAAAGATTGGCAGGGGCTGGTTGAGGCTCAAGGATACAGATACGAGGTATGCCGTAGCAAGGAACAGTTTAAAGAAATTTTAGAGGGATATCTCTCCCTCCCTATACCGAGATAATATGGCATCATTAATACCAATGCGCCCCAAGGGGTTGAATGTTATGCTTCTGCAGGAGGAGATGGACGCCCTAACCTACTATGTCCTCTCTGGATGCACCAAGGAAACGGCGTTCCTCAAGTTTGCACGCCCGGACTTCATTGGGTCAAAGTCAACGCCAGCAATCAAGTCCGCCGTGACCCAGTTCTATGCCACCAAGGAGGCGAAAGAATACATTGAAGCGTATAGAAAGACCATTGAAGACCTCCTTGCCGAGAAAGCCAAGCCCAAACCCACCGAGGAGTCTATGGAGGCGAGGAAGGCGAGGTCAAAGACGAAACTGATAGAGTTTGCCATGACGCTTGCGGATGACATAGAGAATGCGTCCGACCCCGAGGCTATACTGAAGATAGCCGACAAGGTGGGACTCCTCGACCAGGACGAACAGGCAGAAGAGCAGCCACGCAGATATCTCCCAGAGAGTTGCGGGTCCTGTGCATATCGTCAGTTCTGCGAGGACAATACGGAGGACATGTGCCAGTACTGCAAGTATAAGAAGCAGGGAGAGAAGAGCGGAGTTCATTTCAACAAGGAGGAAATGCTTGAATTTCCAGAGAAATAGATGAGCTCTGGCACGGAACTTGATACACCCATCATCGTAGATACATGCCTCAACTGGGCGGTGAAGTATAGTAGCCGCCCTAAATTTTTTTAAGTATGGAAATTTCAGGAAGAATAGTAGCAATCCCGAGGGAAAAAACGGGTTCTTCCTCAAGAGGATTCTGGAGGAAGGTTTTCATTGTAGTCCAGTATGAGGACGGGCAGTATCCGAAGCAGATACTGTTGTCCAATATGAACAAGGCGGAGGCTTTCGCTAAACTCCGCGTAGGACAGACTGGCAAGTTTAAGTTTGACGGAAAGGTAGGAGAGCACGACGGAAACTACTTCCTTGACCTCAACTGCTGGGCGTGGGAAATCAACGAGACCGCCTCTGCTCAAACAGAAGATAACGGACCAATCTAGCATAGATTCTTGATTCATTTATCGTCTCATTAGTATTTACTTTGCACGGGGACCAGTAGCAGTGATGTTACTGGTTTCTTTTTTCATTATTGCATATTAAGAAAATATCGTTACATTTGCGAAGAATGTTCCGCCTTAAAGACCCGAATATCGCATTTCCTCAACGATATGAGCATATCTACAGGGAATTGCCGACGGTTAATTCCAAGGGAGTTGACCGTGTGGGGGACTTCTCTCTTCGCGAGAAGATAGATTTCATACCCCAACCAGGGTTGCAGGAGAATTTCATCCGATGCGACAGCAACATCATATTTCTCTGCGGGGCGGCCACTATGGGCAAGGAACAGCCCTACGACGCATTAGTTCTTACGCCAGAAGGCTTTGTGGAAATGGGCAGTCTTTCTGTAGGAGATATTATCTCTGGTGCAGATGGTGGAGAGCAAAAGATAGTCGCAATCTTTGAGCAGGGGATAAAGGATGTATATAGATTTAATTTAGTAGACGGGGCTTCCGTGGAATCTGGCTTAGACCATCTTTGGTTAGTGCGCCAATCGCTTTATAAGAAGAAGTCTTCTTGGGGCATAGAAACCACGAGAAGTATTATTAAAGCATTTGATTCTAGGGGCACATCATACGGAAGCGTAAGAAAAATTAGTTTTCCTACATCTGGCGCCGTCAAATACGCATCACCCATAAAACCAAGTATCAGACCTTATACTCTTGGTCAGTTGATTGCTGACGGATGCGTTGCTTGTAAACCCGTCCGCATCTATACGCTTGATGAAGATTGTATAGAGAGGATGAGGGGAGAGGGATACGATGTTCTCAAGATGGCTTCAGATAGGTATGGCTATACCGTGAGAGGTAATAATATCTTATCTGAGTTGCGCAGGCTTGGTCTGTTTGGTCATACGGCATCCGATAAATTCATCCCGGACGAGTGCTTCCAATATTGCATTGAAGACAGGCTCGCACTTCTTAATGGGCTAATGGATGCCGATGGGCACTGTATGAAGAAAACAGGGAGTGTAGAGTATTCCACGACTAGTATCCGGCTCGCTAATGATGTGCGAAGGTTATGTCTTAGCCTCGGGTATGTAGCGAAGGTTTTCAGAAGAAAGACCTCGTGCGTTTATCTTGGAGAAAGAAAAGAATGCATCGCATATAGAGTCCGTATTATAGCCAATAATGCAAAAGAGTTGTTTTATCTTGACAGGAAGCGGGAGAATGCTGGGAGGGATAAGACAGGTACTGGATATGACGCGCTACGACATCTTGAATCTTATGAGTATGTCGGTAAGAAGCAATGCAGGTGTCTCCTTGTTTCTAACGAAGACCATTTGTATGTTACAAATGATTTTGTCGTAACGCATAACACATATGCTATGTTGATGAAGTTTCTGAAAGGAATGGACAAACCCGGGTTCTCCGGGCGTTTTATCTCAATGCGTCTTGCAGATTCCAAGAAAGGAACATCTATCTATCGTGATGCGATGGAGCTTCTGGGCAACTACTCCAACTGTGAGACTTCGTCCAGCGATTCCCCCACCTTCGCATGGCAGAAATGGAACTCCGCAATCCAGTTAATCCACAGCAACTTCAACATAGACAACCCGACCGAGTGGGATGACTTCAAGGAACTGGCGAAGAAAAACCAGGCAAGCCTTATCCAAGTGGATGAGGGAACGGCGATGACTTTCAAGATGTTCACCTACTGGATGAGCCGAAACAGGGACTCGTCTGGGATGAAACCTCAGATGACAATGTCTTTCAACGCCGAGTTTACGCACTGGACGACCCAACTCCTCCTGAACGCAGGATACATCAACCCCGAAACTTACTTTATCTATCCCGAGATGAACGGAGTGACGAAGTATATGTACTTTCAGGGGGATGATGTCAACGATGTCATCATAGGCGACACCCCAGAAGAGGTGGCCGCCTCTGCAGGGATTGTGCTGTCGGAGGCGGATAAAGCGGCGGGACTCTCAGTCAAGGATATGGTGAAGTCCTTCACGATGTTCACAGGAGAGGCCGCGGATAACAGGAAGTTGGTGGCCGCTACCGGGGGCGGCTCTGTAGCGAACCTCCACGCTGTCGGCAAGACCCAGAGGAATGTTCTGTACGGGGCATACTTCGGTCCACAGAACAACGAACGCTCCAGCGTGACGAAGCAGATGGTCTTAGACCTCGTGACCAATCCGATAAATGACGACGAGAATATGTACGCCACTATGGACTTGTCTGGGGCGGAGTCGGATTCCGATGTCTGCCAGATGGTTATCTGGAAGGGTCTTAGGATGATAGCCATTGAGTCCTACAAGGGCGATATGAAGGAGATTGTTCCTTGGATAGAGGGTAAGTTGGCGCAGTACAATGTGCCGATGAGCAATTTCGCCTTTGATGCCACGGGCATGGGATTCTTCCTCAAGAGTTACATCAACGCCAACCCTATAACAGCGAACAGGACCGCCATACAGGAATACGACGAACAAGGCAACCCCGTGACCTTTGAGCAGTACTTTAATATAAGGTCTCAGCTTCTGGGCAAGACAAAGGTGCTTTTTGAAACAGGGCAATTGAGCACAAACCTTGACCTCAACGACAAGTTTGCGTATGGAAAGAAAGGAGAGAAACGCTCACTGCGCGACATCCTTTTTGACGAAATAGACCTGTTCGTAGCAACAACCAAGAACAAGCGAATCTACTACCTCAGTAAGAACGAGTATAAATCTCGTCATCAGAAGAACTCCCCCGACTTGATGGACTCCATCTGTCTGAGGGCTTTTTTTGAACTTGACGCCAGACCGAAGAAACAGCCCGCGCCGGAGGTGGAGGAGGATGCTTACGAAGGATTATATCAGAATTATGGTTACGGACGCGTAGCCGTATGGGTTTAACATAAAATCGCGATTTTTGACCTATGAAGATTTCAAGTTATATCAATCCCGCCAAGAAACGCCCTTGGGTGAGAAGGGTTGCCGACTATTCTCCTGGCAGTGCGGGAAGAGGCTTCTCCTTGAAGACTATGACGCAGGACGACTTCCTTAACGAGGTCTGCCCCGCAGCGCATCCCATCAATTCCCCGATGATGTCCAGACGCCCGATATACGGACCCACTGGAGAGAAGGACAAGAACGGTAAGGATAAGTGGGCGATTGTCGGCTATGATGACATAGAAACTGTCGCAATCGGCAAACAGGAAGCGATAATAGGCAAGAAGATAGCCCACTTCGCAGGGGACGGCTTCTGGGTGTCCAACGAATCCGAGGATTCCGACAGGTTTTCCACACTGATGTCAAGATTTGACATGGCGGGGATAAAGACTGGATACATAGAGGCTGTAAGGGCGGCTTTTAGAACGGGCGATTCCGCAATCTATGTGTATCAAACCAACGACCCTGACGACCCCATTGACTATCAGGTCTACGACTACGAGCACGGCTCAACCCTCTTCCCAAGAGAGAGTTTTGACGGCAGGAAGACTTTGGCGAGGAAATATAAGTTTGACGGGCACGATGCCGTGGATATCTTCACTCCCGACACGATAGAGACTTGGATGATGCTTGATGAGGGGATGGAGGACTACAGGCAGCTCATTCCAGAGGGCACACCCATAGAGAAGAGTGAGGACGGGTACACCCTTGTCAAAAGGAAGGCGGCCCAGGCGGGCAGCAACCTCTGCCAGTGCATCTATTTCCGCGTGGATGACATCCCTACAGGACCAGCCCAACCAGCAATTGAAAAACTGGAGGATGCTAAGACCTATGTCGGAGAGCATCTTAAAGGCTCATCAATGCCTATCCTGTTTATGAAGGCGGAGAAGACCACCAGCCTCCCTCCATCCAATCTGGCGAACAAAATTGTCGGCGTGAAAGGAACGGCAGACGCTCTCGCTCACGCAGATATGAAGTTCGTCGCTCCGCCCGATGCCAGCAATATTGCTACATTCCATATCAACGGAGTTGAGCAGGACATAAGGGACACTTGTATGTCGGTCTTCATTGACCCCGAGGTCATCAAGCAGGGAAGCGACTCATCCACGACGATGAGAATTCTCTATGACCCTGAGATTCAGTGGGCTATGATTCACTGGCCGGAGTTTGAAAAATCCGTGAAGCAGTTGATGCTGGTCTTCAAGGCTCTGGTCGGAAAAGCCGAGGAGGATGTCACAGGTTTTGCCGCCCTCAAGATATCCATCGGTCAGCAGATTTATGTTCCTCAGAACAAGGCAGAGGCTCTCAAGATGGAACTGGATGCGGTTTATGGAAGAATCAAGTCCCGCAAGGCCGCCATCATTGACTCCGGCAATACCCATAAGGGCGATTATGAACAGGTGCAGAGAGAGTGGGAGGAGGAGTTGAAGATGAAAGCTGAAATCCCAGCAGAGGCGAAAGCGAAATACGGCACGAACGGAGATGGCGGGGAAGAGCCGAAGGATAACCCCGGAGATGTAAACAATCAGGCTCCAGGCAAGTCCATCCAGCAATAAAAAGAAAGAAGGGAGGAGCTCACGCCCGTCCCTTCAGAATAGTTCTTCCTTGGGTATTGATTAGATAAGACAAGGCAATTGTAACAAAATGTATGCCGAAATTATTTGTGTGATATTGAATTTTTGTTAAATTTGCCCGAAAGAGAATTTCTAATCTTACATATATGAAGAAAAAAATCCAAGATGCGTTGGAACTGGCTTATAAGGATAAGTTAGGGCTGACGGACAAAAAAGTCTATGCAAGGGTCGCTGCATTGGGCGAAACTTATGTAGCAAATGAAGAGGATATCCCTGCTTTTGTTGAAAGAGCGGAGGACATTCTTAAAGGATTTCAAGGTAAGGACGACCAGGGCAGAGCCCTCGCTGCGGCCAACGCGAAGATTGCTGAACTGGAAGCACAACTGAAGAATTCCGACAAGGGAGGAGACTCCGACGGAGATGACAGGGACGACGACAACGACGGCAAGCAAATCGACTGGAGAAAGACTCTGGACGAGGCTCTTGCAAAAGCAATCACCCCTCTCCAGCAGGAGCTTGCCACCCTCAAGGCCTCAACATCCGCAAAGGAGGCTCTCGCAAACGCCAAGACTTCTTTCTTCGGAGGCGACTACGCCAAGAAGTACAAGACGCAGGCAGACGACGCTTGGGAGCGTGCCGTTGAGATGAACGAGGCAACTGGGAGCAAGATGACCGCAGACGAACTAGTAGCCAAAGCGACAGGTTACTTCAACAAGAGCGTTTCTCGTCTTGGCGTTGACACATCCAAGCCATTCCAGGCTGATTCAGACGCTGAAGACAAGGACGGCACACTTGACTGGAGTGCCGAGAAGAAGAGGCTTCAGGACGAAGGTCGCCTCCCGAAAGACGCAAAATAAGTTTAACCCCAAAACCAATCAGAAATGAGCAATTACGGAAACGCTTTTTTCACTCCTGATTCCAAGCAGTATCCCGGCAGCGTGATGCCCGTGTGGCTTGAGGTTAAGGAGCGCAAGATTGCGGGCGGTACTTTCAGCCTTTCTGGCGTTGCAAAGGGTACAATCTACCCTGCAGGTATGCCCGTTCGTCTTGACAAGATGGGTGGTACTGTGACTCTGCTTCCTACCTTCAAGGTTACCGCAGCAGTTGATTCAGCCGCCACCACACTTGTGCTGAAGCCGGAGACCAACATCATTCCGGCTCAGAGTATGGTAGTAGGTAAGATGACCGCCGCTGGAACAGTAGCCAAGGCCATCACCCTTGGTGCCGCCACCGCCCTCACTGGCACCGACGCTGGCAAGTACCAGTTCACCATCACCGCCAACTCTCTCGGCACTCTCGCCGCAGGTGATATTCTCGTTATCGCTTCAGCGGCAGGCTCAAATCAGGCCGCCGTTCTTCCGAACGGACTGTCTTGGCGTCAGATTGTAGTAGATTCAGACAATGCCACCTATGCAACTGTAGGAGTTGTGACCAAGGGTCAGATTCTTGCAGACCGCATCCCTGCAATGCCCGACTTCTACAAGCAGGCAATCCCGGGTATCACATTTGAGTATGAACTTGACTAATTAGGAGGAAAGAATTATGAACAGATACAGTAACGGTTTCTATACCCTTATGGAGGAAGCTGGAATTCTTTCTTCCAAGAGTTTCAGCCTCTATGTAAGAGATGTCGTAGGTTTCGGTAATATCCAAGACCTCAATCTCGACGGGTTCTCCTGGGACCCCATCTCATCCCTCACCTTTGACTACGAGCAGCTGATTGCCAGCAATCGCCTCAAGGTGATGGCTACCTATGTTGACAAGGACTCCGAGGCCATCCCTCTGGGAACTGAAGGCTTCGAGACCATCCGTGGTGTCATCCCTCGCCAGAAGGCTCGTTTCCTCTGGGACGAGGACGACTATCGTAAGTATCTTGACGCTGTTTCCAAACTGGACTTCCAGAACACAACTGCAAAGCAGTATGCTCTTGACCTCCTCTTCAACGGACTCAGCGACATCAAGAACGCTCACGAACTGTCAATGACCTATCAGCGTGACCAGATGGTTTCCAACCGTGGACTCACTCTCAGCGCAGACAACAACCCTCGCGGTATCACAGGTCTTACCTTCACCGCAAGCGTTCCTGCCAGCAATGTGACCACTCTGGCAGGAAACTATCGCTGGTACACCAGTACCACCGACAAGGACAGCGACCACGAGGGCTCAAGTGCAGACCCTGTTAAGGACATCCGCACCATCGTACGCGCCATGAAGCGCAAGGGCTACACCAACATCATCCTTGAGGTTGATGAGCAGTCCTGGTACGACGACATGGACCACAGCAAGTGGCGCACCGCCATTGGCTATGAGCTCCGTCCCGACCTCGTACTCGCCGCAAGCAATGATGCCAACGCTCTTGCTGTCGGCAAGGCTGCTGGTGACGACGCCGTCCGCGTAGCATTCGCGAAGATAATCGGCATTCCTCTGGCAAACATCAAGTTCCGTCAGGGACTTGCAGCCGTTGAGAAACTGCAGGGCAAGGGTCCGGACGCCAAACTCCAGCGAGTTAGCTTCCGCACCTTCAACGCGAATACCTATGTGTTCTATCCTGCTGGTCCTCTTGGAACAATCAAGTCCGTTCTTCCCCTCGTGCCGGATTCATCCGCGATGTACGCCACCTTCTTCGGAGGCAAGGGTCTCATCCAGTATGAGTACGACGCCAAGGCAAAGGTTCAGGACTGGTGGTCAGAACTGACCGCTCTCTGCGTTCCTAACCGTCCTCAGGAGATGTACTATCTCATTACTTATTCCGCCTAAACTGAAGAGATATGACTGTTGAAGATTATCTGCGTAGTTTGGTCCCAGGTCTTGACCTGCAGGACAATGTTGTTGAGCGTTGTGCCCTCAGTCCGATTGAGGTAGCCCTTGAGCCACTGGAGTTAGACGACGAGGTTGACGCCGATTCAATGTCCGAAGAGGAATTCAGGATGCGTCTGGATTACGCTTCTTCAACAATCTACTATTCGGTGTTGGGAGTTTTCGCTGGCGGGGGTTATTCCGAGCAGGTCGGAGATGTCCGTGCTTCACGAGGGGGCTACACCATTACGATGGCAGACCGTGCGAGGTTCAAGTCTATGGGTGATGCCCTCCGAGTGAAGTGGGGCTTTGAAGTCGAGGAGGACGAATCCACCAGCGAGATGTTTGACGCTAGTTATATGGCGGTAAGATGAAGTTCATTGACTTTCGTGATTCGTGTGTCATAACAAGGGACACCGGGAACAGGGATGAATGGGACAACCCCGTGAACCCCGACCTTATCTATGAAGGCGAATGCCTTTATGAGGAGGGGGGAACTGGCTACGCCAGGTCAATAATCACAAGGACGCCCACCATCTTCATCCCCGGCGTTGAAGTCCAGATACGAATAAACGATTCGGTTACGATAACTACCGAATTTGGGCGAGAAATCAAATCGGTCGTAAGCATCGTGAGGGATATCAATATGCCCTGGAGAACTGGCGTGCAAATCACAAGAGTTGAGTTGAAACAGGCACAAGGAGAATAACTATGGCAGCAAGGACAGATTGGCGAAGAGCAAGCAAGGAGTTCCAGAAGGAGTTACTTTCAAGGTCTGGAGAATATACCGCCCTTGCCGCTAGGATTTTCACCAGTTCTGCCGAGAACTTTCTAGTTTCAGTTGAGTCCTATGGCCAGATGGCTGTTCCCTATTATACGGGTAACCTTTTAGATAGTATAGGCGTGAGAATATTGAACAAGAATACTATCGTCGCCATAAGGACAATGGTTGATACTACTTTTGTTCAGCATGCCACTAAGCCTCAGCATATGAAAGGGCTATATCCTATCTGGGGAGAGCAGGAAATTAACAAGCGAATCACCCGCCCCTCCCGAAGGACGGCAAGAGGTGTCGTCGCTCAGTTAATGGTCGGCGTCCCTTATGCTGAGGAGGTTGATAGAACCCATAACTACTTTCAATCATTGCAAGAAATGTTTGAAACAAGAATGATAGCTGGTATGGCCGCTCTCGGTGCCTATAAATCCTACGGATATAGACCAAATCTTGAACTCCTATGATGCATCCATCACTCATAGAGCCAGACGCCGAACTCTGCGAGTACTTACAGGGTAAGGTGCATTTGGGCGATTCTTCCTCAAGCCCGGCGGTCACGGTTTACCGCGACTGGGGTAGACCGACCAACGGTTTGCCAACAGACTTCATTGTTGTCTTTGTGAACGGTGACATTGAAGGCTTAGGCTCGGGCATTGACTTCGCAAGAGGCAACCTGATGGTAGGGCTATATAGCAAGATGAATGATGATGGCTCGGTCAAGATTAACCGCATCCAAAAAATACTCCAGCAGTTTGATACTCTGATAGAAGGGCTCTGTACGGATAACTACTATTTTGAGTACGATATGCCGCAGTTTATAACTCCTACAACACCGAATCAGGCTTCAGGATATTCAGTTACGATGCTGAATCTGAGGTGGACAACTAACCAAAATTTTAGTAATCCAAAAACAATCATAGAAAATGGCAACTATAATTGACAAGATTGACGCCGCAACCGCCCCATTTGTGGGACAGGGCGACCTTATCATCTTTGCTGCAATCGCTGACTATTCTACCGCGAAACTCTCGGACTTCTCAAGTCCCCAGTCTCTCGGTCAGATTGTTCAGGATAGCACTTCCTGGGAGGGAGAGGATGTCTCCACAGACCAGATTCTTGACGAGCAGGGTAACCTTATCACCGCAAAGGTAACCGCTGGTACTCTTGCTTTCTCCTTCGATATCGCATCTACCAGTGCGAATATGATGAAGAAGTTTATGGCAGCCGCCGACATCGCTTCCGCAAACATTGGAACTCCGTCTTGGCTGACTGGCTCAAACCCTTCAACATCTGCTGTAGGATTTGGTGTAGACCTTCCAGTGTTCACCGTTCCTATTCTCGTCGCAGACCAGGAGAAGAAACGCGCTTGGGTTTATCCTAAGGCTAAGATTACCTCCAACCTCGCTTATTCAGACGGTCTCTACCGTATCCACGCTGTGGTTCTGGCAGAGCAGGTTGATACCGCTTACCTCAAGACTGCTATCCTCCTTGAGGGTGCCCTCAAGTATGAGTCAGCCTAGTCGCGGACTTACTTTAACCGAAACGGGGCGGGCATTACGCCCGCCCTTTTTCAAATAGAACCGTATGGAAAATAGCGAGAAATTTCTGAATGCAGCATACGAAACGCAGGTGGGCGCACCTTGCGTGGTGCAGGTCGGCAGACGCAGATATAAGGTGCGTCAAGTGGCACAGGCTGTCAAGGAGCGAATAGTTTTGCTTGAGCAGGAAGCGCAGGTGCTGGAAGCCAAGGGGAAGCAAGGCGTGCCGCAGAAGGAGGCGAAGAAGATAACGAAGAAGTTGTATTCTCTCCACTCAAAGAAGGCGGCCTACTATCTGCTGGGGAACTGGGCGATTTTCTGCCCTTGGCTTTGGTGGATGAAATGGCACATACTCCAGTTGAGGGGGAATGAAACGACATTCAGGATAAACGAGGCTGGAATACTCAGTGCAGACTTGGGTTTTTCCAAAGCCAACTGGGATATCTCAAGGCAGGAACGCGAGCTTTATATGAGACCGGTTGGCGAAGTCGCCAAGCAAACGCTAGAGCGGCTGGAAAGCGTGATGAATATGTTGGAGATGGACGCTTTGGGGATAAAGGAGGAAAGCAAATAGGTTCAGCGTTCGCAATCTCCGAGCATAATGAAAGGATTAAGCATATCTATGGCAACTATAACTTCTGGTCTTGGCTCAGATACTGGTATATTGACTCGGCGAATCTGGTCACGATGCTCCTGCTTGACAAGGGCTATTATGACTACGATTTCCAGCAAGTTGAGAAGCCGATAGTCTGGGAAGACACCATAAAGACGGACGAAGAGGTTTCAGATATGCTTGCTATGTTCGGGATGGGTCCGAAAGTTCATAAAGACCCAGAAACTATAGAGGAAATTCAGGAATACATCATAAAACAAGAGAGTTATGGCAGTTGAAATACCCGTTATAATCGATATAGAACAGGCTTTTCAGGACGCCGCTAAGAGGTCTGCGCAGGCGATGAAGCCATTGGAGCGGACACTTAGCGCAGAAGCCCTTACCATAAAGTTCAAGGTCGGCATTGATGAGGATGGCGACCCTGTTTATAGGAAGTTCCAGACCCTTATCAAGAACTTCAAAGAGGGAAAGGATGTGGCGGATGAACTAAGTATGGCAGTTAAGGATGCCTCCCAGCAACTTGCTACGGCTGCCATGAATGGGAATCGTGCAGATTTCTCCAAGTATCTTGAGGCAAAGCACTATTTGGAGGATATGGTTACCGCAAGCAAAGTTATGAGAATGGAAATGGACGGGCTTGCAGCAACTATGGATGGTCTAAATGCACGACTCGTCGCCGCTAAGGAAACTCTTGGCTCGTCCAGAATAGACAGTGCAGGCTGGAAGGCTGCGGTTAAGGAGATTCAGAAGGTTACAGCAGAGATAGATAAGGTCAAGCGTAAAATGACGGAGATGGGGATGAAGACGGGGAGCATTGACCATATCAATTTCAAACTGGCGGAGTTGACCAACAAGTGGAATGCAATGAGTAAAGCCCAGAAGTTTGACAAAGATGGCAATCTCAAGGCTTCTGCTCAGAAGGTCATCGATAAGTACAAGCAATTAACGGAGGAGGCGACCAGGTATGGGCAGAGCCTGGAGGCGACGGCAAGGGGCGCCAAAGAGGAGATAAGAGAGGTGAATCTTGAAATGAACCGTTCGGATTCCCGTCTGCTGTCCCTGATTAAGAATTCTCTTCGGTTGGTTGCTCTTCATACCGCGACCTCATTCATCCGTAATGTAAGGGAGGTAACCGCCCAGTTTGAACTGCAGAGGGTCGCCCTTGGCTCTATAATACAGGATACCGAGAAGGCTACCAGCCTGTTCAAACAGATAAAGGCTGCGGCCGTTGAATCCCCGTTCGAGATTAAAGACCTCGTAACATATACGAAGCAACTCTCTGCATATCAGATTGAAACAGAGAAGTTGTTTGACACGACGATGGAACTGGCGGATATTTCTTCGGGACTTGGAGTTGATATGGGACGCCTCATATTGGCCTTTGGACAAGTCCGTGCAGCCGCGGTATTGCGCGGGCAGGAGCTCAGGCAATTCACGGAGGCCGGAATCCCTCTTGTAGACAAGTTGGCACAGAAATTCTCCGAACTGAACAATCGTGCAGTTTCCACGGCGGAGGTCTTTGAACTGATATCTCGACGGGCTGTTCCGTTCTCCATGATTGAGGAGATTTTCAATGACCTTACCAGTGCTGGAGGGGCTTTCTATAAGATGCAGGAGAAACAGGCAGAAACTCTCTTGGGACAGTGGAACAACTTGAAGGATGCTGTCAGCATAATGTATGACGAGATTGGCAACACTTCCGCCGTACATGATGCAATGGAGGCTCTGATTTCTGGGGCAAAGACCGTAATGCAAAACTGGAGACTTATCGCGACGACATTGAAGGGTGTCGCCACCCAGTATCTGGCGGTTAAGCTCGCATCGCTGTTCCTCCCGACTCTAATACAGAACACGAAATTACTGGAAAAAGCAGAGATTGCCGAGGCTAGAGCCAAGGAACTCTCAAACAGAGCCCACAAAAACGGATTAGTCACGGCTTCAGTCAAGAGCCTTGAGAACTATGCAAAATACACCAGGCTGGCGGCGGAGGCTACTACAGGATGGGGGCGAGCAATAAACTCTGTGAAAGCGTTCCTGACTGGGAACTGGATACAACTTGTCCTGTCGGCGGTGATGGCTATTGGGGCCGCAATCGCTGCGGCTGTCATAGAATCCAGGCGTCTCAACAAGGAACTAGACAAGATACAGACAGAAGGCGAGATAAAGTTGCAACAATCCATCAGAAACTTTGAGAAACTCGCAAACGCTGCGGTTGAGGCTGCGGATGGCTCTAAGGCTCAGGCGGACGCGCTTGATGAGTTGAAGCGAACTTATGGCGACATCTTGCCGGCCTCAGACCTTGTAATAGAACGCCTCCGCGAGATGCAAGGTAATTATGAATCCCTGACTCAAGCGATTGCTGAAAAAATCAATATGCAGATTCGGGAGCAGAAACTTGAGGAGATTCAGTCGGATTATACGACAAAGATTACCAGAAGACGCAAAACCTTGCAGAAGCTCCTCAAAGACCAGGGATTCTCTCGTGAGGAGATTTCATTCGTCTTCAGCGAAATTCAGAATGCTGTTGACGATGGGCTGATTACTATGGAGATGAGCGTGGAAGAGCAAGCCAAAGCCATAGAAAGAATCGTCAGGAAATATACCGGCAAATACATTGAATTGATGTCGCCCGTTTATGCGACAACGACGGGGGGCGTCAGTCTATGGGTTAGAGCCGAAGCGAATAAGACTGCCAAGGCTTTCAATAGATTAATAAAGGTTTATTCCAAACTGGATACTGCCGTGAACGAGGTTGAGGATGATATGTCCGATTCCGTCGGAACGCTGGGTAAGTATGCAAAATCCTACAAGGAGTTGCAGGAGGTCATATCCGAAATACAGGGAGTCGGCGAGACAAATTACGCTAAGACCGAATCAAGAATAGAACAGACGGTAGACCAATATATGAACTACCTGAAAGAAAGGTTTGCCGAAAACAAGATAGACATCGCGGAGGTGATTGATTTCAAGCGCCCTGATTTCAAGGTAATGGAGCAACTTGCCGAATCCGTCAACGATGACGCGGCCAGAGCGGCTTTATCTGGCGCGATAAAGCAAATCAGCAAGGAATATGAGAAACTTGTGCCGGATGATAAGATTACGGCATTATCCAAGGCTGCAGTGGAGCAGTTCGCCAGTGAAATGGGCATATCAATGGACAAGGTGCGTCAGCACATCAAAAACGCTACGGATGACGGAGAGGAATACCTGAAGAACCTTCAGGAGGCATTGAAAAAGTCCCAGCAGCAGTTGCAGTCAATGATAGACTACAACGCAAATAGGAAAGGGACTTTTGTCGAGCTTCCCGCCTATACCGAAGCTCAGATAAACGAAGTTCAGCAGGATGTCAATCTCTTGGAGAAACTCATAGAGGTTATCGCCTCCGTAATACACATTGAAACTACCCATACCAAAGCGAATAAGGAATACCTCCAGACTCTGCGTCAGGATATCAGCGACATTACGGATGCATATAAGAAATATCAGGATATGCTTCAGTATATGTCCAAAGAGGATGCTCTCTCCAATATTGACATTCTATTCCCGTCCCTGGAAGGGTGGAAGCCTTCCTTTGAGAATATGCTGGAGAAACTGGAGGCAATGCTCACCCAATACAAAGGGGACGCAGATGCTACAAGATTGATACAGCAGGCTATTGCCAACATTAAATTAGACGACATCAAGAACAAAATTGAGCAGGAGATTTCCGACCTCTCCGATGAAATAAAACGGAGCGAAACGGCTCGCAACTTCTATCAGAACATCCTTGATATGACGGGGGATTCGGAGTTGGCGGCCAACCTAAGCGTATCCGTCTACGGAGGAATTGGCAAAGATTTTCAGGAGAGATTACAAGACCAGTTAAACACCGCCCTATCCAAACTTGATGCTGAAAATGTATCCGACGAATTGCGACAGGCTTTTGCAGACCAAGACTTTGAAACCATTCTTGCCAATCTGGACAAGTTCCCGGAGAAGTGGCAAAAAGTTTTGAAGCAGATGGCGTCCGACAATGAAAAATACAACGCCGAATGGTATACGGACTTTGTGAAGACATATCAAAAGTCCAGGACTTACGAAGAGCGTATAGATACGCTGGAGAAACAACGCCGTCAGAAACTGGCGGAAGCGGCAACGATGGGTGTCGCTCCAGAGGGGATGGATGCGGTAAACAATTATTACAACAAAAAGGTTGCTGAAGTCCGGCTGGAGGCGATGAAAGACACTTATACCTGGACGAAGGCTTTTGAGGACCTTGACGGCGTATCCACTCAGACACTGAGGAATCTTATTGACCTTATTGATGAGTATATAACAAAATACGGCAAAGACCTTGAGCTCCAGCAACTGAAAGAGCTCGCTCGGTCAAAGGAGCAGGCTGAGAACCAGATTAAGACAAGAGATGCCTATAGGAGTGCAGTTATTGCCCTTAAGGATTATAACAATGCCAGCAAGAAGAAATTGGTCTTTGAAAATGCCTTCCTTGATACTGGTGAGGACTACATCGAGATTCTTGACGAGCAGCAGAAGGCGATACACGACTTAGAGGATGCCCTCAACGAAATAGAGGCAGAATTCAATGCCGTGGCATCTAGCACCAAGGATTTGATGTCTGTTTTCGCCTCAGATGACGCCGCCTCATATTTCGGCGAACAGATGGACAATCTTTCCAAGACAATGAGCGGGGTAAAAAGTGCCTCCATCGGTATAGCCCAATTGGCTTCTGGTATGATAACCCCTCAGGCGATTGTCCAGACCGTAACAGGTCTTGCTGATGTGGTGGCAGGGGTGTTCGGAGCAGCCAATGCAGCTAAGTTACGACGGATAAACAAGGAGTTGAAGGACCAGGATTTGATTCTTGAAAACCTTGAGGAGGCCTACGGCAAGTTGAACGAGGCGATGAACAAAACCTTCGGCAATGACTACATCTACAACTACACGCAGCAGTTGGAGATTCTTGCGGCGAAGCAGGAGGCTTATCTGAAGCAGGCTCAGTTGGAGCGCGACAAGGGCAAGAAGTCCGATGAGGACAAGATAAGGGAGTACGAGGCTTCGGCTCGTGAGGCTGCAGACAATATCGTGCAGTTGCGAGACGAGGTGTCATCTGCATTCGTAGGGGCTGACCTCGCATCCGCAGCGGAGTCCTTTGCAGATGCTTGGCTGAGTGCATACGAGGAGTTTGGCGACACTTCCGTTGCGATAGAGGAGCGTATGACCGAGATGGTCAGGAACATAATGAAGAAGGCGGCTCTGTCCGGCATCGCCCAGAATATCTTGGGCGGATGGTACGAGAGTCTTGCTGATGTCAAGGACTGGAATGCTGAGACTATCGCGACCAAGTGGAAGGAGGCGATGGCACTCGTAGACCCCATGGTGCAGGGAATGCAGACCTTCGCGAACTCAATGCAGGCGGAGGGCGTATCTCTGAGGGACACCGCAGGTCAGTTCACGGGCATCAGCAGGGATATTGCGGGAGCATCCGAGGAGTCCATCAACGGTCTGGCTGCGGGAATCAACACCCAGAACTTCTATATGTCATACATCAGTCAGAATGTAGCCGCCATCCTGTCATACCTGACTGGGGGCGAGATTACTCCTGCGAGCACGGCTACAGGGGCGGCGTCAGACCCTTACAAGGACACGGTGCTTCTGTATATGGCGAACTTGCCTCAGATGCGTGACGATATAGCCTCCATAAGGAACTTGCTGAGCTCCGTAATCAAGCAGAAGGGGACACCTGCACAGTCCTATGTATCCACCAATCTATAGTGTGGCACAGGGTTTGTAGAGAGAGGTATGATTCATTACACGAAAAAGCCATAAAGAAAATTGAGTCCGAGTTGTTGCGAAATACCTCGGACTTATTTATATTTGTTGCAAAATCAGTAACATATGAGCGAGAAAATCCGTATAGGGAATGACTTGGACATTCGCTGGACCATAGTAGATGGCGACGAAAATCCGTATATACTGGAGGGTCGCGACATCACGCTGGAACTGAATGTCGGCAAGAAAAGAGTCCGCATATCTGAGTTTGAACTAGACCAGAACACCATACATTTCGTTTACTACGGCAAAGACCAGAAGTACACAGGCTCGTACATTCTGAAGTTCATAGAGAACGACGGGAATGTGGATATGGTCACATTTGACACCCCAGACGCCTTCACGCTGGTGGAGCATTCCTGGCTGGCGAATGTGGACCCCGGAGAGGTTGAAGACCGCGTCTATCTGGAATTCACGACCGTCACTTCCGAATTGATGGAGCGAATTGGACCGCGAGGCTATTCCGCCTACGAGGTTGCCCTTCAGAACGGCTTCGTGGGCACGGAAGAGGAGTGGCTGGCATCGCTGAAGGGAGAGCAGGGAAATCCTGCAGGCTTCGGCACTGTTGAAGCGACTGTGGACGCCAATGTAGGCGTCCCTTCTGTTGAAGTGGCGGCGACGGGACCTGACACGGCAAAAAATTTCTCCTTTGCTTTCCATAATCTGAAGGGTGTTCAGGGTAATCCGGGAGATGCGGCGGGTTTTGACACGCCTCTGGCCAGCATAGATGACGGGACAGGCACTCCTTCGGTGGAGGTGACAGCATCTGGCCCCAATACGGCAAAGGTCTTCAATTTCGCCTTCCACAACTTGAAAGGTTCGCCGGGTGGAAAGGGCGACCCTGGAGATTCGGCAGGATTCGGAACGATTGAGGCCAGCGTGGACGCGAATGTAGGTACTCCGTCCGTGGAAGTTTCTACATCCGGTCCCGATACGGCGAAGAATATAGCCTTCGTGTTCCACAATCTAAAGGGTGTTCAGGGCGACCCTGGTACCGCTGCGGGCTTCGGCACTCCGCAGGCAAGCGTGGATGCGAACACGGGAACGCCGTCCGTAGAAATAGTCGCAAGTGGCCCGGATACTGCGAAGATATTCTCCTTTATCTTCCATAATCTCAAGGGAGCGAAGGGTGACCCGGGCGTAGCGGTCTGGGGAAGCGTTTCCGGCGACATAAACAACCAGACCGACCTCAAAAACGCCCTTGACGGGAAGATGGCGAGCACCGCCAACCTTGCCGACCTCAACAATGTGTCCAGCACTTCCCCGTCTGACGGGCAGGCCCTGATATGGGATGGCACTAACTCGGTATGGAAGCCGGGAGCGGCTGGCAGTCCCGATGCCGTCAAGTATACATCGCAGAGTCTGACCAGCGAACAGCAGGCACAGGCAAGGACGAACATCGGGGCGGGAACATCCAATTTCTCTGGGGCATTTGGTGACCTTTCCGGCAAGCCTACGACGATAGCGGGATATGGAATCACGGATGCTTACACCAAGACTGAGGTGGACGGTCTCGTCGCTTCAGTATTCAAGCCTGCAGGAAGTGCATCCTCAGTAGCAGGACTCGGAGCGTTGACCGCTGCGAATGTCGGCAAGGTCTACAATATGTCTGCTGCTTTCACGACCACCTCGGACTTCCTTGAGGGCGCGGGTGTTGACTATCCCGCAGGAACGAATGTAGTAATCGTCGAGGCGTCCGCCAATACATATAAGTACGATGTCTTCTCTGGCGTGGTAGACTTGTCAGGATACGCCCAGAAAGCCACCACGCTGGCAGGATACGGTATCACTGATGCGAAGATAGAGCAGGGGGTCATAACCCTCGGGAACCAGTCCATAACGCCCCTTACCAGCCATCAGGATATCAGCGGTAAGGCGGACAAGGACACCGATGCGGTTGAGGGAAATTTCGCCTCCTTTGATGCAAACGGCAACCCTGTTGACTCAGGACATAAGCACAGCGACTATCTTACTAGCCACCAGGACATCTCAGGTAAAGCTGATAAGGTTAGCGGGGCTATATCTGGTCATTTTGCTGGGCTTGACGGGAACGGCAATCTTACAGATTCAGGTAAATCAGCATCTGATTTCGTTGCAAGCACTGAGAAGTTGGTTAAATACAGTTCACAGAGTCTTTCTTCCTCAGAACAAGCTCAGGCGAGAACCAACATAGGTGCTGGCACATCCAGTTTTTCTGGTGCATTTGGAGACTTATCTGGAAAGCCTACAACTATCTCAGGATATGGTATTACTGATGCGAAGATTGAACAGAATGTTATCACTCTCGGTAGCAATACTATAACCGTCCCGGATTTGACCGACTACACCGACCAGGAACTCCAGACAGCCATAGATACCGCATTCGCAAATCTGTAAGAATATGAGGAAGGTTATCGTCACATCTCAGGGGAAAGCGTTGCTGAACAGCAGTAAGATACTTACTCATCAGGATATGCTGCCTCCGACAGGATTTGTTAGAGTAGAGTATATTACTACTTTAAAGACAGCAGGGATTAATACTGGTATAGTTGTGGACTCCACAGATGTTATCTATGCTACTTATAAGCTTGATAGCTCTAATCTATCGCAAGCGGGCGACAAATATATAGTCTCCCAGCAGGCTGGATATACTGGCGGTGGCATATGGGTCGAAACCTATGGCAACAATAATCACTGGTATGTTCGTTTTGGTTCGTCATCATCATCCAGTGGAGCGTCTACCTCTGATGAGAGAACAGGAAAACATCAGGTACAACTGATGAAACAGTCCTTTAAGATAGACGGTGTAAGTAAACTAACGCCTAACTATTCCTCTATGCCAAGCACACCTACCTGTTTCGGCGCGAGGATAAATGCCACGGGGGACGCCATTACCAATGGAGGTATGTATGGCAACTTGTATGAGGGTACTGGCATAGTGGACTCCAATGGAGATTACCGATGGTGGGGAATCCCCGTCAAGAGAGTGTCCGATGGAGCAGGAGGGATGTACGATATAGTAAGTGATGAGGTGTTTTTATCGGTGACTGGTACTGACTTTACTTGTGGACCGGAGCTGTGATTATATGGTATATAAATAATAATAGAATATGACAGCAGACAAGATAATAAGAAATACAAAGCTGGATACCTTCCTGTCCAAGCTCGCCACTAAGTTGACGGCAATCTTCTGGAGGAAAGCGGAGACCACGCAGGTTAGCATAGACAACACACCGACTGCAAACAGTAACAACCTGGTAAAGTCCGGAGGTGTAAAGAGCTATGTTGACAACGCAATTCCATCTGTGCCAGTGCAGGATGTTACTGTCGGAGGGAGTTCCGTTGTTTCATTAGGTACGGCGGCAATCCCGGCGATACCAGACGCTGTTGAAGCCAATCCCACAGTACCGTCAGGAACTACACCGACAACCCTTCAGAATGTCAAGGTGGGGAATAGCTATTACTCAGTTCCGCAGGGAGATGAAAGTACATCCAACAAGGTAACATCCCTTTCATCCGCTTCAACTGATACACAATATCCAAGTGCGAAGTGCGTGTATGACATAATCGGAGATGTTGAAACCCTTATAAACGCTTTGTAATATGAGTATAGCATCAGCGATAGCGACTAAACAGCAACAGGTAGCAGACGCATATACCGCCTGTAATAACAAGGGTGCGACTATGCCCGCACAGGGGAGTCAGAACCTGTCCAACCTTGCGACTACGATTGGAACGATAAGCGGGGGCTCTCCGGTAGTCACCCACAAGGTATACTGGTATGACTATGACGGCACCGTTCTGAAAGAAGATGATGTGCCAGACGGAGGAACTTCCACCGCTCCGACTGTCCCATCCCACGCCAAACTGACTTTCAGGGAGTGGGTACACGGCAACACTATCACGAATGTAAAGCAGGACTACTTCAACATAGCAAGACACGCTTGTCTGGAGAACGGATTCATAAGAAAGGTAAACATCACTTCTGAAACTGACCATATATTAACGATATGGTTGAGGAAGGGGTACTATGACTCGGTTAACATAGATTGGGGGGATGGGACAACAGAAACTTATTCTGCTGGAGGAGAAAATTTCACAGTGAATCACACTTATTCTTCTGACTTCTCAGGTTATGTTATAGCGACAAAGGTAGGAAACGGAACAGTGGGTTCTGTCTATAATGTGGGCGGCTATGAGTGTGGAGTTGAGGAATACTATTTCGGCGTAGATAGCGTTATGAATGAAAGGTCGTACCTTGGAAGGTGGAATCCACATTTAAAAGCCGTTGTCCTCCCTGATACCCTTACTACTCTCTATTATGCAACTTTTTCAAATTATTGTCCGAAAGTCTTAGCTCTTCCATCGACAGTAACAAAGATTCAGTCTTTTTGGACGGATAAGTTATATGATAAAAACGGTGTGGAAGCATTAAACATTCCCTCTGCAGTTACAACTATTGAAAACGAGGCGTTCTTTGAAAACTGGGGTTTACGATTCATAACGAAGGACATAGCGGCTACAAGTTTAGGTAATAGAGTGTTTGCTGGTTGCAGTTCCTTACAGATGGACTTAGTGTTCACGGGAAATGTATCCTCTGTTGGAAATGGAGGAATGTTTTACAGTTCAGGCTTACGGAGCATATCTCTTGCCAATAGCTCTTTCACCACTCTTGGCAACTATGGTAATGGCTTCTTTGGTTATTGTTCTAACTTAGTTGAGATTACATTGCCCGAATCTCTTTCTATTACTACAATAGCAAACGGTGCTTTCTATAACTGTACCGCCCTCGTAACAATTAATAATTTCCCTAAAAACGCGACCACGATTGGGAATGAAGCCTTCTTTGGATGTCATAGCCTTATTACTCCGATAGTGTTTGAAAATGTTACCTCTATGGGAAATGGTGTCTTCTCTCAATGTAGGTCTGTGTCAAGCATTTCTCTGGATGGTACATTCACGACTCTTAATGCTTATCAGCAAGGCTTTTTCTATGAATGCTATAAGCTGTCATCACTGTCGTTCCCAAATACTATCACATCAATAGGTAGTGGATGCTTTAGATATTGTCATAGCCTGAAATCTCTGACAATACCAGCAAGTGTTACTTCTATCGGAGATACTGCTATCGCAAATGGAATGTATGGTTCATTGGAAACAGTTATTCTTTCTGATTCCAACTCTACTATGACAATCGGTCATAGTAATATAAATGCACTATATAATCTTAAAAGTATTTATATTGGTTCGGGAGTTTCCATATCCAATAGTGTATGGTGGTTCACTAACTTACAACTTCTTAAGGAGATAGACTGTGCCAACGGCTGGATTCCAAACCAAAATCTCCCTAACCTTGAAGGCTCCCCTTTCCTGAAGGCAAGTTCGCTTGTATCATTCTTTACACATCTCGGAGACAATACGGGAGGAACAGCGAGGACAATCTCTCTTGGCTCAACTAACCTTAACAAGTTGACGGCTGCAGAAAAAGCGATAGCAACTGACAAGAACTATGTATTAGCATAAAACGACTATGGAAGTAAGAATTGAAGACGGATTGAAGATATTGACCCCTGCACAGGGCAAGTACCTTACTGACGGGAATCTCTATACGCAGACGGAGGTTTATATGAAACCTTCCGCAGACATATCAATGTGGACTGAGGTTGATAATGCTCCTGAGCCCGAACAGCCAGACGAGGACATCAGCGACACCGAAGCCCTTCACATCATAACTGGACAAGGAAATGAGACGGAGTGAAGCATTAGTATATCGCCATAAGATTGAGAATGCCGCCACTCATCTCTCAGATGAAGAGGCGTTGCAGAGTGTGGAACTTTTCGCCAAGTGGGAGAAGGATATAAATGTAATTGTAGGAGAAAGGAGGCAGTACTTAGGGGTACTTTACGAGGTCAAACAATCACATAGGACGCAGGCCGACTGGACACCTGACATCACTCCTGCTTTATGGAAGGTTGTGAGCCTTGAAGAATGGCCTGAGTGGGTGCCGCCTACTGGTGCACAGGATGCTTATCGGATAGATGCGAAAGTCAGCCACAACGAAAAGCACTGGATAAACACTATTGACTATAATACTTACGAGCCGGGCGTTTACGGCTGGGATGAAGCATAAGTATGGAAAGTCTGAAAGTGGAATTCACAATCAATGCTCCTGTCTTTGACAGAGAGAGGATGGAGGAGTATCTTGGCTTGTTTGCCAGGATGCTTCTCGTTGCCGAGGACGAAACCATCGTTGATGCCAAAATCAACGACAGTCCGGTTCATCTTTATTAATTTAGGTATCGGACTTCCGAAAAGTTTTTTATATTTGCATATAAATGACACCCGAATGGAAAATAAGGCTTGACAAGGACGCACGGTCTAAGAAGATTTGTGCGGAGTATCACGACCTTATTTCCCGGGCAGAAACGAAGGATGACCTCATAGGGATATACAAGAGAGGGATAGACTGGAGTCTTGAGAACGACTGTCCCTCCTTGGAGTTTCTCAGAGGCGAGGCGAAGGACTTTGAGTACCGAGGGCTCTTCATAGACCACCACTTCAACGGCGAGTTGCTGGACGAGCATCAAGTATACATTTTTCACAACTGTACGGGAGAGATTCGCGTAGGTCTGAACATCGGGAAGAGGATTATCCCGATGCTCTATTTTGCGAACGGATGCGATATGAAGGTACTGCACGGGGGCGATTCTGTGATGCCAGTGCGGATTCCCTTATACATATTCGGGAGCAACCACATACTGAGCGAGACCTCGGACAGCGTAACCTTTAAGACTTATGTGAAATGATGGACGGAGCGGTTTTAGATGTTCTCGAGCGCGTAGGGCTTCCCGCCTTAGGAATAGTCGGGGGCTGGTTCGCTCACCTGATACGGTCAAAGCAGAAGCGGGAGCACGACATCCTTGACAATGTGATGCAGATTCTGGACGCCCAGAAACAGTACATCGCAGACCAGGATGCCGAAAATAAGAAGACTCGCGACATCAACAGACGCCTGGAGGCCAAACTGGACGGCAAGAACAAGTCCATCCGAAAGGCGAACTGGTGCCAGTACACCAACGAAGGGGACGGATGCCCCGTCCTGATTAACGAGGAGAAGAACGAGCCCGACAAGTGCGAAACCTGCAAATATCACGGCAATGATAACGGTGAGGCTTAAAATAGGGTCTGGAAGCATCGTGGACACCAAGAACTACGGTCTGATTTACATAGATTCGGACAAGGTTGTCGGTCCTCAGATAAAGGACTTTGAATCCACGCAGTACCCGGAGGAGGAGGGGGAACACATCATCCCCAAGACCGTTGACGCCCCCTTTGAGTACAAGGTCAAGTTCTTCATTCAGGCGAACAGTCTCAGTAACGCGAACAACCTTATTGACACCTTCAACGCCAGCCTTTATAGCCAGACCTCGGGGAGCGACATCAAGACCTTCTCGCAAGTCACTTTCTTCAACGATTACAAACGCCACAAGATAGTGGGCTACCCGAGTCCCATATCCGAAGCCACGGAGTTCTGGCGTCCTAACGGCACCAGCCATCTGAATGATATCGTGATTGTGGAGTGGAAGATAAGGGTCACCCAGCCAAGCCTTTGCGAATTCTCAACACCTTTCACCGAGGATACACCTAGCTCGCAGTCAACAACATGATTCCCCAGATACAGGAAATTAACTTCCCCAGTTATGCCACCTTGCACGAGGCGACCGTTTCTCTTAATGAGATGGGAGAACGCACTATCACCACGCAAGTGAGGATAGACGGAGACATCGTCCCCGACTTCACTGGGTGGGAACTGGAATTCAAGGGGGAGCGTTTCGTCCTTCCCGTGAAAGAGCCACAAGCCACGAAGGACAACACCACGAGGAACTCCCTCATAGACCTCACATTCTATTCCTGGCCCATCTACCAGATGAAGCGGTATTTCTTTATGTCGCTCTCGGAGGTGCAGACGGGCGTTGCGATACCAGACCAGTATCAGGCATCCGTGCTGATGTCCGTACAGAACTTCGTCCCGCTTTTCAACAGCGTGCTGTCGTATTACTTTGGCGACAAGATTCAGATGGACCTGTATCTGGGGAGCAGTGGCATCTACAGCACCAATCCCGTCCTCGTAGAAATCAACTACAGTTACATCTGGGATGTCCTGCAGAAATTCTTTGACCTATACGAGCTTCGTTGGCGGATAGAGTATGATTCAGCAAGTGATACCTATACAATCAAGGTGAACTACCCCTCCGACGAGATAAACGACCATGATTTCGAGTACGGATACCAAGGCGGTCTGCTCAAGTTTGAGCGTCAGTTGCAGGATGATAATGTATACAACATCATCCTCGGTCGCGGAGGAGAGAAGAATCTCCCATACAGGTACTTCAAGAAAGAAGACCCGGGCAGCCCCGGCTGGGCGGCAGACCCAGACGCCATCCCCGAACTGGCGAACATCTATTTTGACCGTCTGAGGGATATCAATTTCCGATGGTATGTGAGGGGATGGATGTCCAATTCTCACAGGAATACGAGTTGGGATTCCACGCATACATTCCCGTCTTACACCAGGAACGACTGCCCTGCCGAATACCGTTTCGCATACGACAAGGGAGCATCCGACGAATCCTTCAATCCTGTTGAGTATGTCAAGGACGACGACTCCATAGCAGTATACGGAGAGCGTTGGGGCGCGTTGGACGACAACGATGAGATATACCCTACAATCCAGGGCGTTGATTTTCCGGACGACAATCCGGATATCGGTCGTGTCGACGAGGTAGTGGCTGTGTCAGAGATTGTCACCGACGATGTTGAGGCTGCCGCCGAGGCCGCCGCCACAGGAACAAATGTTGAGGGCACGAAGACCATCACCGAGGATTTCGCCGCGAGGCAGACATCCTCTATCGTCCTTCACGCGGGGGAGATTACCATCCCTTCAGGACAGGTCGGAAACCTCAGTTGGAACTGGATGAATCCGCAGTTCCAGAACGGAACGACCGCAGACCTCATCACTCTGAACGCAAACGGCTGTAATGTATATGTCACCGACAGCCAGGGCGTTTCCCATTCAGCCGAGGGCATAGCCGCCGGGACTTACCGCGTACACATAGCCATCTCTGCGACCAATAACAGCGACAATGCCTATAGCAACATAACATACGGACTGAACTCCCTCACGCTGACAACTTCTGACATTGACGCCAACGCTTGGAAGCCTACCTTTGATGTCTGGGTCAAGAACATCTGGCAGACCACGAAGGGTGTGTCGGAGACGGAAGAGGAGTATGCTCTCAGAGTATGGCAACCAATCCTGGGCGACAGGCTCGGGAGCGAGGCTAAACTCATCTTCTCGGACGGCTTTATGTCCATATCGCAGGACTATGAGTTCGTCATAGCATCCTACCCCGTCCACGATACCTCAAAGACATTGAACGGTGTTTCCTCTGAGTGGAAGATAACCCTCTATAAGTCCGATGCGGAGTATGATGTCACGGGGCTCTTCATCCCGAACTCACAGGCGGGGGCCCAGCCAGTTGCTGGCAACCATTTCTTCTTCACGGGCATTGATATGCCTTCGCTCTATGTGCAGTGGGCGGAGGAAACGCTGAACGCTTACAAGACCGACTATCTCAACGGCGTATGCGATGTAAATCCTACCTGGGTCATCACCTTGGACAAGGTGCGAGTCCATACGATGGAGGCGAGTGACTACAACCAGACGCTTGCGGAAAGGCTCTCCACAGGGGCGATAGTCCACACCAAGGATGTGCGATTCACCGCAGGGCAGGCGATATCGCTGTATGTGAGGACGCTGACCTACACTTGGAGCGAGGGCGACCTCGTGCCGAACATTGAGGTCGTGCTATCCGACAAGATAATAGAGGCGAAGGGTCCTGTAACACAGATGCAGGGCGAGATAAGCCTCATCCGTACCACCTACGCCAAGACCTCGGATATAGAGGCGGTCGTGAGGAAGGTCGCATCTCCTATGTTCCTGAGGAAGACGGGCGAGGCGGAGGTTTCTCTTTCTCCGACCAGGTTCTCCAGTATGCTGGCCAGCCGTGACTTCCGACAGGGAGGTCTGGGCGGACAGGGCTGGGGACTGTACAGGGACAATTCCGCCAGTTATCAGCCACAGGAGCAAGCACCCGTGACGAGAGGTCTCAGGAGTGCCGCACCAACAAGGGCGTCATCTGCCGAGCAGCAGACGGACGCTGTTATGGAGATAGACAAGCTCGTGGTAAGGAAGGAACTCCATGTCAACACCCTTGTCGTAAACCAGATAACATACATCGGCGGAAAGCAGGTCACCTCTGCCGCCGCCATTGAATGCTCACAGGTGGTTGAGACGGCCACCAGTTATATCTGCTACTTTGACCAGAAGAAAGGGACGGTGAAGAACCTCTTTGTGGTCAACGACATCGCGATGGGGCAGGTCTTTGACGCCGCCAACACCGAGGTTAGATACTATAAGATGCTGGTAACCGCCATCGGGGAAAACTACATCGAACTGTCCAAGACCAACAAGGTCGGAAGCGGGGTGCCCAAGCAGGGCGACGCCATCATCCAATACGGCAACACGACCAATGCCGATAGGCAGTATGTCATCATTCGCGATGTCATCGGAGGAGGTTACGACAGGATGCTGTCAGGCCTAACCTCACTCAACTCCAACGGCACGGAGTACTACTTCGCAGGCAGACTCTCCAACGGAAGCCCTAGGTGGTTCGTAGGAGACGCTGAAGGGGATTACGCCGAATACTACAACGGCAAGCTGAAAATAAAAGGTGATTTTGAACTGGAGGCTGGCTCAGACCTCGCGGAAATCATATCAGCATTGGGCGTTGCGGTAAGTGAAACCTCCAAGGTCTTCACCTCCCAGCCTACGCCTCCATACAGGACTGGCGACATCTGGGTGAACGCGACCTACTCCACCATTTACAACAACGATATCCTCAAGGTCAAGGCGAATGTCAATAAGGCGGCGGGAGCATCTTTCAGCATAGACGACTGGGAGCTTGCGTCCGGCTACACCAGCGATGCGGCCCTGACCAATTTTATCAACAATACCTATACGCCTTTCACAACCAATATCGGCACAGAGGTAGACGGTAAAGCGGAAACATACTATCAGAGTTCCGACCCGTCCTCCAATTGGAATACCACTGCTCTGAAAGACCAGCACCTGGGCGATATATGGTATAACACCTCATCAGACTCAAACGGCTTCACCCACACCTACATCTACAAGAAGAGCGGAAGCACTTATGCCTGGGCGGAAATCAACGGTGTGCCGACTGCGGTGTTCAATACCATAACAGGGAAGTCCAGCATATTCACAAGCAAGCCAACAAGAGCCTATAAGAAGGATGACTTGTGGGTTCTTGAAACTTCTTATACGCTTTCCGGGACAACCTATCCCGCAGGTACAATCGTTTGTGCCACAACTGACTCGAGCATCTGGAGTGCTTCGCACTGGACGAAGAAAGACAGATATACCGACGACAGCGCGATAAGCAGTTACCAATACCTGCAACTCGCACTTGCGAACGATAATCATACTACCATCGCTACGGGAGGAATAGTTCTCAGCACCTTCATAGGTGTTCAAGATTCCAACTATAATGTTAGGGCGGGTATGAACGCATCCACGGCTCTCGGCAACGATAGCACTCACGGGAGGTTGCTCATATTCGCAGGAAGCGACAATGCCGTTGGGGCTTCAAGTGCCAAAACAAGAATCTACGAGGATGGTTACCTCTATTCCGAGAATGCCGTTATCCGTGGCACGATATACGCAGAAAGCGGAGAGTTCAAGGGCAACCTGGTAATAGGCGAGAGTTCTGGAAGGCGTATGGAAATCCAGTCGGGCACTTACGGTGCTATGGACTACTTTGATTCTGCTGGCAATCTGACAACCCATATCGGAAACGATTACTGCAGTTCCATAGCGGTGTTCAATACTGGTTCGGGCAACTCTTCTGTGACCATCCCGTCTTCTAGCATAGGAGTAAGTTATTCGGGGAGCGGTGAGAACATATCTTTTTCCAAGTCGGCTTATTATACTAGCAGGAGCTTCACTGTTTCCGGAGACCCCAGTGCTAATAAGTTGACGGGAAATCTGAAATTTACATTCTCGGATGTTCCCTCAGGAATGAGCAACTACTGCGCCATCAGCATCCTGCTCTACACCAACTCAAGCGGAACGGGAGTGCCTATCACTCTGGCGAATGTGACATTCTCTAACAGTTGGGCCGAACAGACGATAGCGGTCAGCAAGGTTATACCCGCAGGGACTTATTATATCTTCTATTCTTCCGTAGGAGATGCGATGAAAGAGGGACTGACTGGCTCTCATACAATTACGATGACTGTCTCAGGAGGGTCTTTCACGGTAACGCCCATAGCCCAGCGTCTGCAGATATTCGCAAATGGTCTGGGATATAGGTATAGCGAGTATCAGTATGCCGCTCTCCTTCGCGAGGCTTCATCCTTCTCGGCTGCTGGTGACCTCGCGTTCAAGATGAGGACTGGCTCGTCATCCAATGTGGTCGGAATAGATATTACCACCGGAGGCGTGAAACTGTACGGCCCGAAGAGGCAGTCGCTGGGTGCGACAAGCGGGTCGTCTGTTACAAATAACTATTCATACTCAATATCCGACCCGTCAAACTATTCCTTCCTTGAGATTATCGCGAAGTTTAATAGTAGTGCGGAAACAGTATCAATGCTGATGCCAGTGGCGACTTGGAATGGTGCATCATCGTCATCAAATGCGATATGTCTGTCAACCGATTCCAGATATGTGCTGGTTTATAAATACTCAACTACGGTTTTTAGAATTGCAAACAATAATGGCTGCTCAAGTGTGGCCTTTTACGGAATATTATGACAATTGATTTTAAGAACTTCAAGATGTACACGGATATCAGTCAGACTGGTACCGTCAATGTAGATGTCCGCAGGGATTTCGCGGATATGATTTATAGGAACGCCAACGGCATTATGGCGCACGACATCGCCCTCAGGATTTACAGGTCGGACGGACCGATGGAGATTAATCCCGAGGAGAAAGAGTTCCTCACGGCTTTCGCCCAGAGGGGAACGCCTATCTTCCTGGACAGTTTCAATGCTAATATAAAAGATGAGCAAGTTTAGGCACTTTGAACTCAACGAGTTCCTTGAATCCGAGGTTGCGAAGAGCAGGCGGATAGATAACTTCCCATCCTTTGAGGTGGTGGAGCATCTGGAGGAACTCATCACGAAATTCCTTGAACCCCTGCGTACGGCTCTGGGGCTTCCGATTGTCATCGGCTCTGGCTTCAGATGCCCTGCGCTCAATAGGGCGGTCGGAGGTAGTGACACATCAGTCCATCCGATAGGATATGCCGCCGACATCAGTTGCCCCTATATGGCATTCTCCAAGTTCAAGGATTATGTCGTGAACTGGGTTCAGAAGAACAACATCAAGTTTGACCAGATTCTGATTGAGACCGAGAGGGCGACTGGTAAGCAGTGGCTTCATATCGGGCTCTACAACAGGTCTGGTCAGCAAAGGGGTCAAATCAAGGTAATGAATGTATGAGAAGAATCCTCCCCATAGTCCTTTTCCTGTGCCTCGTATCGTCCTGCGGGCTCACGCATCACACTCCTACGACGGTCATAGAATACAGGGACACCACCATCATCCGAGAAAGGCTCGTCCACGACACGGTCAAGGTCAGTGTCCCGGAGATTATAGAGCGCAATGTGACGACAGATACGACCTCGCATCTGGAGAACGACTGGGCGAAGAGTGACGCCTCCGTGAGGGGCGGTCTTCTGTACCATTCCCTGGAGACGAAGCCCCATACAATAGAAGTCCCGGTCCTCATCCCAGTCCACGACACGATTAGGATAGAGAAAGAAGCCCATACGGAGATTCAAACGGTTGAGGTGGAAAAACCCTTGTCTTTCTGGCAAAGGCTCAAAATTGGGGCGTTTTGGTGGCTTCTCGGGCTTGCTTTGGCTTTATTTTTGTGGACATTCAGAAAAACCATCTTTAAAATACTATAGTTATGAAGAAATCATTCCTTAATTGGGCCGCATTCTGCCTCTGGGTCGTAGGGACTATCGGCGGAATCGGCGTGGCTGTTTACAACAAGAGCTATTTTATCGCCCTGTGCGTAGCCGCACTGGCAGTGATGGCTTTCCCTTACGCCAAGAAGGTGTTTGAGAAGTAAAACGCTTTAGACGGGGGCGGTCTTCGCCCCCTCTGCTTTTTGAGCAATGGCAAAGGGGAAAGTCAAAATCAAGGTATCCAAAGGGAGGTCGGGGAGTTCTACCCTGCTCACTTCCCAGAAGATTCGTATCAAGAAAGACCCGCATCCGCAGGGGCAGGCTTTCCTTCAGACCAGGGCTCAGTTGAACCTGCATATTCAGCGTGGAACTAGACCAACCGAGACTGAACTTAAAAGGGCTTATTGAGAAATTAAGGCAAGTGACTCTTGCCGTCCAGATAATGCCGTTCATATATACGCTCTTATACCTCGTAGCAATGATATGCTACTGGTCTGCCAGCGAACTGCTCCTCAAGATTCTAGACTCCCTTTTCTACATATCTCCCGTAGTTGTCATCCAGTTCCTCGTGCTTTCCCGCTCCCTTAGGCTTTGTATCTGGCACAAGGTGGCGTGTACTCTACCCCTAATGCCTCAAGTGGCAGTCCTTCTGGACTCTACTGTAATGACATTCTCTGAAAATCTCGCGAAGGGGAGCGTAATCCTTATGGCTCTGATGTCCGCCCTGCTCCTCATCGCCGCATACAAAGTCTTCTTCTCCTGATGGACGCGAACAAGATGCTGTCCGAAATTCTCGGATACTACAAGCAGAGAGTAGACAACAATCTCTGCACGATGGCTGAGATGAACGATGCCATCAAGGCTCTAGAATCAAATATGCAGATACACGGCACGATACAGGACTTCGCCGATTACTACGGCAAGTCAAAGGACGCCGTCAACAGCGTAATCAAGCGGAATCTCATAGCCAAGCCCAAGAAGAACATCACTCTCTATCCTTTTCACGCCTTCCGCAAGGTAGTGCCGAGCGGTTGGCGGAAAAAGTAGTGGTTTCCAGATAGTTACCTAAATCTCGCCCACGACTTCCGTTAGGTTGCCGTTTTTCTGAATTTTGCATAGTGTTAAACCTAAAACTCTTGTAAAATGGCAGAAAGCGACAAAACCATTATCATGCCCGACAACCAGAACAATATGGTACCGGCATGGCTTGCCTATGGCAACAACAACGGCTGGAACAACGGACTCTTCGGAGGCGGTTTCGGCTCTTCTTTCTTTGGCGCACTCCTCGGAGCACTCGTGCCCGGCGTCTTCGGAGGCTGGGGCGGTAACGGCTTCGGTTGGGGTAACGGTGGCGGAAACATCGGCACACAGTTGAACAACGACAACAACACCGATGTCCTCCTGCAGGCTATCAACGGCACGGACGCAGATATCCGCCTCCTCGCCACTACTCTCAATACCGATGTTGACAGTATCAAACTCGGAATCAACACCATTCAGGGAGCAATCGCACAGGTTGGCTCACAGGTAGGTATGTCTGGGCTGCAGGTCATCAACGCCATCCAGAACGGTAACAGTGCGCTGGCCTCACAACTCTGTCAGTGCTGCTGCGAAATGCGTCAGTTGACCGTGGAGCAGGGCTACCAGAACCAGATTCGCACTCTTGAGCAGACCAATGCCCTCGCAGGACAGGCAGACAGGAACACTGCTTCCATCCGTGCGGACATCCAGGCTCAGACCACCCTCATCAACGACCAGTTCTGCGCCCTCAAGGAGCGTGAACTCCAGTCCAAGATTGACACTCAGGCGGACATCATCACTCAGCTGAGAGGTCAGATTGACAACGCCAACCAGACTGCGGCCATCACGGGCTATGTGAACAGCCTCGTGTCTCCTCTGCAGGCAAAGGTTGACCAGATTGCCAGCCGTCAGCTTCCCACCGTCCCTGTGGTTTACCCGAACATACAGGCAGTGAACAACACCCCATACGGAGGTAGTTACTACGGCGGTTTTTACGGCAACGGGCTCGTATTTTAAGGAGGGCTGAGTTATGGGCGAGTGCGTTAATATCATTACCACGAACACACGGGGAGTCCCCTACCTCGCTACCACTGGTGTAACCGTAGGCTCGGATGCCGTGGACTTCACACTGGGATTCCGCAGTATCCCCCGCGTCGGTTATATCACCATTCGCATTACTGATGCGATTCCCTCGGGAACGACGGGAACGCTTCCAGTCCGATTCACCCTCAACGGGCAGACCCGTGCGTTGACATCATTCGGCGGAGTGGCTGTGACCGCTTCCGACCTCACAGAGGCAGGAATCATTACCGTCTTCTATGACTGGTTCAATGGTATCCTCCAGACTGTATCACCAATCATTTAACCAATTAAAACAATTTAACCTATGTTAAGTGGCTTACGCCCTGGCACTCCGGTCTTCGTCCTTTATAAGAACGAGCCGCGATTTGCAACCGCAAAGGTTGTATCCATTAGCAATCAGTACCCCCAGTACAACTTCCAGCAACCGCTGAACGCGGGGAACGGTCCTGTAGTAGACCTCGTCCTTGAGATTGACGGCAAGACCGAAACATTCTCCCGTATACCTTTGAACTCATCAATAGCGGAATTCCCCGACAAAGGGGTAATTATCAGTGAAACACGCGACGGCATTGTCAACGAAGTCAATGTCATAAGGAACGCGAGCCAGACCGCTATAGAACAGGTAGACACTCATAAGCGGATTATCTCCGCCTGCGACCAGTTACTATGCGACCTAAACCCTCAACTCAAACACGAACAAGAGCAGGCAGGAAAGATAGCCCGTCTGGAGGAGCAGTTGGCTGGAATGAGCGACCAAATCGCGGCTCTCACCGGGATGCTGTCTAAGACACTTGGCAAGAAAAAGGAGGAATAACCTATGGGATACCGAGTAATCAGTTTCAGAAACGAGGACTCCGACTCTCGCGAGTTCAAGGAGGCCGCAATGATGGCGAAGGCAGGCATTGAGAAGATGTGCGACCTTGCCGATGAGATGCGTGAGCGTTACGGCGAACGCGGTTACTATGGCGACCGTTATGCTATGCGTGGCGGCTACTACGGCATGCGTGAGCACGACGACTGGGATATGATGGACGGCTATGGCGAACGCCGCCGTCGTGATTCCAGAGGACGCTATATGTAGAACGACGGGGCGGGGAGACCCGCCCTTTAAATTGACAACTTATGACAGAAAGGATAGATTCTTACGAGATAATCCCGAGAGGAATGAGGGAGTATCTCAGTTACTACGGCAGACATTTCAGCAAACCCCTCTACGAGTTCGCAGTGAACATGATGGAAAGTAGGGACGGTGGCAAGGTGAAGGCTGTTGAGAAAGATATTGTCACGGAACGCCTTAAAGTGAACGGCGTCTCCTTGAAGAACGACAAGGGCTACGACGCTCCATATGTCTGGGCTATGGCTACTGCAGACTATATGGGCTCTTCAATCACAGACGAGGCTCATCTCGCCAAGTTCGTGATGGACTACATAGACGACAGGGACGGGAGTCCGACAAGGGCTTTTGACGAGTTCTATGCCAAGACTCTGGCTCTGGGGATACCTATCGTCTGGGAGGACCTTATGTAGATGAAAACGGCTAGGGTGAATATCAATGACTGGGACATCCTGTTTCTCTTCTCTTACGAACCGACAGACCTTGGAAGTGTCACAGACGCCTTGCTCTGGGCGGAGGCTTCCGATTCTATCAACCAACGGGTTCGCAGGGGCGTCCTGGGTGGCCGCCGGGTAGAGGGGTTCACTTTCTCCAACCCCTCTCTTCGGCGTAGCGTGTCGGCAATCAGGCATTCAGATTCCGGTCCTCAGTTCCTCAATACAGCCGTCCACGAGATAACCCACATAGCGCAGGATATCATCAACTCGGACGGCATTGACCTGTACGGAGAGGAACTGGCCTACCTAGTCGGTGACATAACTAATGAAATTTCGGACATCATCTGCGAGATGTCCTGTCCTCATTGCCGAGAAAGCTGAGGCAAGTTTCGCACTCGGCATACAGCCCCTCTCATTTTTGCGGTTCTTGGGAGGGGCTTCTTTATATCTTGTAATCCTCGGCTTCAAAGGCGGTGCAGAAGAGTCGGGCGAGTTCCACCTTCATCTCCTTGCAGAACTTGGCTATGGTCGCTGGCTTCGGCCAGGTCTTGCCGTTCTCAATTTTCCACAACGCTCCCGTCGTGATGCCGAGGGCTTTTGCAACATCAGCCCTTGACCGTACTGCCTCCTCGCGGAGGTCTTTCATTGCTCTTCCTAAGTTCATATTCTCTTGATTAAAAAGGTGTACGAATGAATCTCCCTGCCCGATTCGGACATCTCAACATCGGGCGAGTTCTTGAATTGTTTGGATATCGCCTGCGCAATCTGGTAGATTAAGGTCTTTCTGATAGCCTTATTCCGCTTGTTTATGTCAGAATAAGCATATTCGTCCGACTCTGTCACGACATATCGGGCTTGAACCTTATACAGGTCGGCAAGCAGCTCATCCTGCTGCTCAATGGTGCGTTGAGCCAGTTGGTGAAAATGTTCCGATTGCTTCCAGTGGCAATAGAAGATGACTGCGGCTATGATGGCAGCCGCCAGTGCCGTTGCAAGTGCTACAATTAGTATCATATCTCATTCAATTTGTGTAGAAATTTAACCATTTTCTTGCATAAAGCATTGACTGCGTTCGTAATTCCCTCGGAATCTTCCGTCCTGATGGTGCAGTCGGTGTTATGCTTGGCGTAAAGCGTCATCCACCTGTCCGCATGATGCAGGATGGCGTGGATGTACCTGTTCGCGTGACGGTAGACAGCCGTCCAGAGTATCTGGGCAGTCTGAGCCAGTATGTGGCAGACCATAAGGTCTGCGAGGACGGTCTGCGTCTTGAGGTCTACCCCGTACTTGGATATCTCGTTCATCACGGCGACCTTGACGATGACGACATCGTTGTTGATGTAGGACTCAAAACTGTCCATTATGTCTATGATTTCGTCCTGCTGGTCGTCCGTGAACGCCGAGAAGAAAT